>Ga0153920_1000596_pt1 | contig 15263 bp, 19 predicted proteins | sample TSNJ004MetaG_FD_104713 | JGI IMG/M metagenome (GOLD analysis project Ga0153920, IMG submission 104713) | Attine ant fungus gardens microbial communities from New Jersey, USA - TSNJ004 MetaG | ecosystem: Host-associated > Fungi > Mycelium > Unclassified | place: USA: New Jersey, Brendon T. Byrne...
AGGCCGGTCATCGTGTTGATGGCGGCGGGGTCCGCCGGGGTGCCGGAGCCGATGGCGGCGCGGGTAAAGACCAGCTTCACGCCCTCCGCGATGCAACGCTGACGCAGCTCCCTGCCGGCTTTGATGATGTAATACGAGCTCCATGTTCCTGTTTCGGGCAAGGGAATAACCTCCTATCAAATATTGATTTCCAGCCGGATCCGGGTAAACTCGGAAACGGCCCTGCCGCTAATGACCAGCTGGCCGGACAGCTTTGGAGCCTCCTCCAGGTGGTTATCCAGGCGGATGCGTGTATATTCAGATACAGGCCGTCCGCCGATAAACAGCTCAGTGCCGGCGCGGTCCTCGTCCAGATATAACATATCCATCCCCACGCCTGCTACCAGCAGCCGTTTTGTAAGGGCTCCCACCAGATCCTTGATTTCGTAATAATCCGCCGGCAGGTCTCCTTCAGATATGGCCACCTGGATTTTAGCAGGGAAGATTTCATACAGCTCCACGCGGGCGGGGTCAATACCGTACAGGCTGGAGATGGCGGAGAGAATGGTTTCAATATCGCCGCCGGACAGCTGGGCCAGAATCTTCACCTTGATGAGAAGCCGGTAAAATACATCGTTGGAGCCGCCACGCGCCACGCCAAAATTTGCACCGTGCCGGTCCAAGGTAGCGCCGGCAGCGTTGTCAATGTTCGCCCATAGGCGGACCCGCTCGGCGTTTGCATCTATGAGCCCAAAGCCCCAGCTGACAACTGAAAAGAGGCGCCCGATGTTGGTCTCCATCGGCAGCCCCTTTATGGCGTTGCGTTCATCCGTCTTGTTGTAAGCACTGGTCAACAGGCCAAGCATTTTTGCGAGGATGTTCACGGGGAGCCGCCTCCTTCAGCCGGAAATGTAACAAGGACTTTATCGGCTTCTATAATAGCTTTCTCCCGCTCCCCGATCTGGATGTTATCGCGGCCATAGCTGGAGCCGTTCCGGCTGATTGTCATATCGAAGTCTATCACGCCCGGCACACTCAGTACCCTACAGGGCAGCTGGTTGTAAATAACATCCTCGCCTATGTTCAGACCGCCGGTGATATTGCTGCGGATAAAGTTAATGAGGGCCTGCTGTATCCGTTCAGCTCCGTTTGTCGGGAAGCTGTCGGGATCCACTTTCACATTCTCCACCTTGATCCATACAGGGATACCGGTGGGCCTGGTGAATCGTATTTCATAGGTCTGGCCGTTTTGTGGGGAGATTACCTCCACCATACTGCTGCCGTGGGTTTGGATACCGGCGCCTTTGGTCGCGTAGATAACCTTTGCCACCTCAAAGTCCAAGCCGGCATAGACAACGGATTCCACACTGTGGCCCGGCAGCCCACGGTGGTCCTCAAAATCTTTATCGTTTTCATAGACCCGCGCTGCCAGGACGCCCTGCTTGAGGATAGCTGCCTGTATGGCGTCGGCATTGACGCCGCCCGCAAAGTCCACGCTTTTGTAATAGCGATCCCTGTATTCCTCATCCGTTTCCACCGAGCGTCCGCCATCTGTTGCTTTGGGGTTTGTAGCGGATTCTATACCCTCCAGCGGGTTTATAATCTGCGTGATGGTGTTCTCGGCCACGTTGCCGATGGCGCCCATTTCGGTACACTGGATGGGCAGGATCACCGAGTCCGGCTCATCCGGGCCGCCTGACTGAATTTCACCGGCAATCATCACCACAAATTGGATCCCGGAGACGGTGCCCACCAGGTACCCGGCAGGCACATGGACGCCGGCCTTGCCGATAAATTGCTCATAGCCGCTGGCCCGCTGGGATGGGAGCAGCTTCAGGCCGATGTTCCGACCCAGCTGGTACAGGGACGCGCCCACCGCCGTGTCTACAAATTGGCTGTTGTAAACGTCCTCCAGCAGCTGGAATGACAGATTGACGATCCAGGCCCATATGCGGAGAAACATACCCATGGGGGAGCGGACCGTGAGGTCCGGAGTTTTGCCATCTGTAGTGAACTTCTCCTTTGCTTGGTGCTCAAAACCGTCCAGTATTTCATGGTAGGATGGCCGGCGGAATCCCAGCTCGGTCAATCCTAAATCATTGATATTAGACAATCCTCACCACCTCCGCTCCTTCCTTTCGTATTAGGGTACCGCTGGCCAGCTCCGCTTCAAAGGTGGCCTCTGCGGCCCGGTCCCCGACGGGTACCTCCAGATTTTTGATAATGGAAACACGGTTCTCCTGCAGAATGGCTTCCCGGTACGCCTCCTCGGCCTCGCCGCCGGACACATCGTAATAATCATGGGAGAGGATCCGGTCATATTCCGTGCCATGGGTTTCGTCCAGGATAAACTCCGGCTTCCATGCGTTGAGGGTGTTGGTGATATTTTGTGCTGTGGCCGCGTCTCCCTCAATGGTCTCCAAGAGGCCGTCCTCGTCAAACATGATGTCCCTGGTATCGTTCTCCAGCTCCAGTTTCAGCGTGAAGTGTGCCATGAGCGTCTCCTTTCCGAATTACTGTGGCGGGCTGGTATTGCCGCCATGCGGACACTGGTGGGTATGCTTTTTAAGGGAAACGCCGTCAGCCACCACATCCCCGCCTTTGACGGTAATATTGCCGTTGACGGTCAGGTCTCCATCCATGATGACATCGCCCTGAATCAGAATTTTATCCTCAGTGATCACCAGGAAAATGGTACCATCCTCGGTGGCCAGGGCCAGGCCGTCCGGCAGATCGGGGCATTGCCAGCCGCCGGCCACGACGCCACCGTGAAATACCATATCGCTGTCGGAGTGGTGTCGCTCGGTGTTGGGCTTGCTTTCGCCCCCGGTTTCCATAGACTTGTCAATGTCGCTGTCCATATACTGCGCGGCGCCCACATCGTCGCTTTTGAACCAGGGCCGGAACAGGAAGCCGCCGCTACGGATGCCGACAACCGGCACTTTCAGAACCTGGGAGGGCCCGGCATACTCGCCGCCGGTCAGCCGCTGGGTGATGGGCTTGACGTCCACCGTCATGGCCTTGGGGTCAAACTTGATAACTTTCACCAGATCCCCCACATGAATCTCGGCAGCCAGGGTAGTTTTCTGCGCTTCTTCATATTGATACTTTTTTGAGAAGCCGCTCACGCCGGTATCACCTCCACATTTGTAATCCAATCACCCCTGCGGTTTCCCTTATGGGTACCCTTTTTTACCACAAATTCACCGTTTAACGCTTCATCCTCGATGCGGATGGTGTCTCCGGGTGCTATGCGGTAATTGAGCAGGCTTTTCCGCTTGATGGTTTTTTGTACCTGGGTTTTCTGGTCCTTGGCCTTTTGGGTATCCTGGGGAGCGGTGATATCGGTGGTGTCGGCGTCCTCGGTGGAGAGCAGCAGCCCGGTGCGCGGTGACAGCAGCACCCCCATGGGGGTGCCCTTGCCGGGATCCCGGATAATCACCTGACCGTGCCGCACCAGAAAAATGCTTTTACAGTCACTGGTGATAATCTCCTTCAGCTGGCTGCGCACAGGACCGTTGCACACCTTTCCGCGAGGATATGTTTTGTTGACGGCCAACTCAATGCGGGATACTTCGATCTCGAAAATTTTAAGCAGGTCTTTGATTATGCTCTTGGCATCGATGCCGGCGGCGTATGTTTTGTTGACCTTTTTGGAGAGCCACTCCTCCATGGCCTCGGTGGCCGTGAGGGTGGTGATCCATTCCAGGCCCTGGTGCTTGCTGCTGATACTGGAGATTTTACCCACAGAGATGACGCCGATGTCCCCCTCGTATCCGGCGTCGATGATGATCGGATGGTTTTTCCGGATACTGTTCCGGGTGGCTTCAGAAAGGTTGTAAATGGTGATCTTAGTGACCATGAGCTGCTCACTGTCCTCAAAGGGGACTTCAAACGCAAAAACCAGGTCATCCAGGCTGTATTTATAGGGTCCCACCTGCAGGGTACCGGACCGCATCCAAAAGCTCATACCGCATCCTCCTCCAGTCCGGTCCGCGGGAACAGGTACAGCTTTACAGTCTTTCCCAAGTTCTCCGGTGTGACCTCCGTTTCATTTCCACCGGGGCAAACGGGGATGATGACCGGCAGCGGGAAGTTCTCATTTTCTACCGGGCCAAACAGCGGCCTGCCGTAACGGATGACATCGCCGTAAGCAAGCGGCACCTGGTTGGCCGTCTCCAGATCAACAGTATAGAAGCCGCCGATCTGATTGTATTTAAAAGTGAATTTATAGGTATGGTCCTCCAGCTTGATTAAAAAGGCATAGGGGATTTTGTCGGCGTTTACCGGAATGACCTCCACCGTTTTTCCCAGGTCCAGAAGCTGTATAGCCATCCTGCATCACCGTCCTTTAATAACCTGTGTAAGTGGGCGTTGCCCTGGAAGAGGGCCCCGCGTTGGGCGTCTGTTTGTTGTTGAATGTATTTATATAATCAGCATATGCGCTGCTGGATATGGTTTCGGAAGTAGTGGTCTGCAGGCCGTCCTGCGCCGGCTTCCCGCTCCCCTTGGCGGCGGAGCTCTTGCCGGTATCCTGCTCACTCATTAGCGGAGCCTCTCCGATGGGCACATACTGAGCGCCCACAATATCCGCCCTGGTATAGCTGGCGGTGAAAGAAAAGCCTTTTTTGTTGGAGGAATCCGTGGAGAAGTCCAGCTGTGTGAGAACAATGTTTGTCATCCGGTAGCTGCCGTCGTAGGTCAGAATATCGCCTTTGCCGAGCATGGTTTCCAGGGTGGCCACCGCTCCGCCGCCACCGATGAGGACACCTTGAATGGACCCCTTTACGGGGTCCTTTTCAAAGTGGTCTGTGATTTTGGAGCCTTTTTCTATGGGATATGAGGTAAGCTTTCCACTGAGCGTTTTACTTTCAGTCTTAACGGTGCCGTAATCGTTGAACCGGACGGTGCCGTATTTTCCTCGCAGGGTATATGCCATGAAAAGCTACCTCCTCTATCCCGCATAGCCATTCTGTATGGCCAGATTGTTGATTTCCGCGTCCTGCTCTTCCTGATAAGCCTCCCGCGCCGCGTCTTTTGCGATCTCCCGGAATTGCTCCAGGACCTCCGGCGGCACGGTGCCGTCCGGGGAGCTGACTGTGACACGGAGCTCAATGATTCGCCGGGTAACGGTTTCCCCACCGGCAGCTTCCGGCGTCGGGCCCGGATCCGGCGCCGGAGGCGGGGGATGCCCGCCTCCGCCCGTCCCGCCGTCATCCGGTTTTTTCGGAGGATCATCGCGGTCCGGTTCATTAGTAGGGGTGGTTGCCTTGTTGAGCAGCGGATTGCCCTCTACAACGGTGGGAATCCAATCCCGGATCGGCTGGGGAAGTATCTGTTCCAATTTGGACGCCGCCCGCTCCAGCGGGGTCTTTTTTTCGTCATTTCCGGCATTCTGCATTGCCGCCGGTAAAAGATTGGTGATATTGATGATTTTACCCCCGGACGATTCGCTGGAGGAAAGGATCTCGTCGGTCTTGCTGGCGGGGATGACGGCGCTGCCCTTGGGTAGGAAAGCGACACCGGATTCGTCTTTGTTGTGGATCAACTCACCGCCCGCTTCATGGATCCGCGTCCAACCGCCCTCAAAGTTGTCTGTGCCCTTGGCGTTGCCACCAAAAACCTTGTTGCCTATACTGCTGATCTTTTCCCCGATACCGCCGGCAAACTGGCCGACCGGGGAATCTTTGATCTTCTGTGCAAATTCGCTCACCTTTTCGATGCCCTTTGTCAACCAGCCGATCAGGCCCGATATTGCGTCGGCCACCAGGCCGATGCCAGAAGCGGCTACCTGCAGAACAGGGGACAGGGCGTCAATGACGGGAGACAGGGCTCCCAGCAGCTGCGCTGCCGGCGGGAGTAGCTTTTCAACCAGCATCCCGAAGAGCTGGGCCAGGGGCGGGAGCAACGTTTTTGCCAGGGTGGAAATAAGGGGCAGCAGCGGCTGTACTGCCTGGGCAACGGTGCCCAGCACCTGGGAAAGGACCGGGAGCAGCTGCCCGCCGATATTCCCCAGGATGGGAAGAAATTCGCCGGCCAGCCCCAGCACCTGGGGCAGCAGGGTTGTTGCGAAGTCCCCGAGGATGGGAGCCGCCTGTTCAAACCCATTAGCCAGCAAATCCGCAAAAGACATCAGTGCCGGCTCCACTTTCGGCCAGGCATCAAGTACGACGCCGAAGAGCTTGTCGAAAGTCGGGGCCAGTTTGGCGCCGGCCTTTTCCAAAAAGTCGGTATAGACAGCCTTGACGGCTTTCATGCCGCCGGTCAGCCCGCCCAGGGATTTTGAAGCGTTCCCCTGCAGGTCTCCGGTCTGCTCCAGGATGGAGTTGAACCGGACCTGCGCCAGGGCGGCCTCGTCCATGGCGTCCAGGTTTCCACCCAGGCCCATGCCCATAGCCGTCTGCTTCAGCGTGGCGTCATCCAGACGGACGCCGAAGTCTGAGAGAGCCGCCGCGTTGCCGCCGATGGCGTCCTGCAGCTTGGATAATGCCTCCACATCGTCAATGCCTGCAAAGTTACCCAGGTCATAGGCGAGGGAGGTGGTCATTTTTGAGAGGTCGCTGGCCGCTTCTCCGGTGATGCCCATACTTTCGTATAGCTGGCGGTTGGAGGTCAGAAAGCTTTTGACCTCGGTACCGCTCCGGTGTACGGCTTTGGAGAAGTTATCCGCCCAGCTTTCCACATCCGGGGCGTTATCCCCAAAGGTCTGGTTGAAAGAGTGGCTGATATTTTCCGCGGCTTTGCTGGCGTCCATGGCCGCCGTCACAAATTTTGCTATGCCGGTGACGGCCACAGCCACAGCGGCCACAGCGGCCAGCACTTTCAAGGCGCCTCCCAAGCCGCTCTTGATTTTGCTGCCGGCGCCCTCGCCGGAGTTGCCCATCTTGTCGAGGTCCTTTTCAGTGCGGTTTGCCTCGTCACCGACCTGGTCAACGCTCTTGGAAGCATCTTTCATGCCGCCAGTGAATTTGCTTTTAATGGTCTGTATTGGATGAAGGAAAGAATCTCCGATCTTTTTGGCGCCGGCGACGGTATCCTTCACAAACCCGGACACCTTTTTCTTGGCCGTGTCCACAGCCCCCACAACGCCGGTGCGGATGCTCTCCCCAAAGCCTTTTCCGGCTTCCTTGGCTTTGGTGTAATTCTTGGTGAAAGAGCTGCCCATGCTGTCGGATGCGTCGGCTGCATTTTCAAAAGCGGACCGCATCCGTCCGCCGGCTGCGGCGCCGGCGCTGCCTAAAGCGGAAGCGGCACTCTCGGCTGAACCGAGGGCGCCGCCCAGGCTGTTCAGGGAGCCCATACCCTGGCCCACGCCGCCGGCGATCCCGTCGCCGATGGAGCGGCCAGCGCTGCCGACATCCTCCACGCGCTCCCGGAGGCTTTTCGTTTTTCCGTCCAGCTCCTCCACCTTTTGCTGCGCTTCGCTGGTATCCATCTCTATTTTATAGGTGGTCTCCTTGTCGGCCAAACGATCACCTCCCTTTCACAAGCGGGCAGGCCGGCGGCCGGGGCTTCCATTCGGATTCCCAAAGGTCCAGGGCCTCCTCCAGCTCAAAATACTCCTCCGCCGGCATCCCCGTTATGTCCTGATAGGTGAGGGCGCCGGTACGGAAGATGAGCTCCCAAAAGTTACGGTGCCGGTGGGCCCTTTTTCTCGCCGTTTCCCGGTTTGACAGGACGCGCCAGAAAGGATTCGATTTCTTCCACCAGCAGCGTCGGCGTGGCGACGTCCTCCCGCTTATTGAAATAGTCGATCCCATCGGCGGCCACCTCGGCGGGAGAGACCACTACGTTGCGGATGAGCTGGTCGATGTACTTGGCGGTATTCTTTCCCCGCCCGAAACGATCCAGGTTATCCATATACCACTGCGGGCTCACGCTCTGCAGCACGTATTCCTGGCCGTTGACATTGATTGTTTCCTGCTTTGCCATATATCTTCTGTAACCCCTTTCTGATAATCCCCGCGGCCTTTGTGGCCACGCTGGTTTTTTGTGTTTTATCCCGGCCCCGGTTTGAGACCTTTGGCATGATGATGCTATAGGACACAGTGCTTGCGCTAGGACCCCGGTTCTTGTCGGCGGGCTTCTGAACCCGGCACTTGGGACTGTAATAGGTGATCCGGGCATCGGGGGAAGCGTCGTTGACGGTTACCGGATAGGAGGCGCGGTTGAAGCACATTTCTTCCAAAAAGGTGACGGAGCTGGAGGTGGGGCTCAGCGTGACGGTTAGGATTGCGGATTCGTCCGCGTTCTCCACGTATACGCCGTCTCCCTGGGAGCCGACCGTCAGGCTCACCCGATCTGCGTTCCAGACCAAGGTAAAAATTCCGTCCGGGGCAAAGCCGGTCAGGAACCGGGAACCGACGGTGACAGTGGTTTTCCTTGGATCCAGGTTGGTAATATCAGGCATCTTTTATTTCTCCTTTCCTGAGACTATGCAGCATTATCCTGCACCAGGCTGGCGCGGAGCACACCGCGGACGCGGGTTCTGTGGACGGCGCCCTCAATGAGTGCCTCCCAGAAGATATCCGGCATTAACCGGTTTCTGGCCTGGTCATCGGTAGCCTGGGCGCGAGTGGGGATTACTACAAAGAATACGCCCTTGCCGCTTTCGGGGTCCCTGGCAATGATGCGGTTGTCTGTGGCATCGTTCAGCGCGTCAATGACAGCGGCGCCGAGCAGGGAAAATCCCTCGTCCATGTAGGGTACATCGTCCGTTTGCAGCAGTACATCGTATGCCTTATCCCGGACCCGCTTCGCGATAAAGTCCGCGCCCAGCTGGGTGTCGATGAACTCGCTGTCGGTGCAGACACCGTTTTTGACGTACACCCGGCCATATTCCGAGGTCATATAGTTTACATGCTGCTCGTCCAGGGCATCCTTTTCCCCTTCGGTGAGGTCGGCCACGCCCACGCCGTCAGGCCGCTTGAATTTCCATGTTTTCCGAACCGGATAGAAAGGTCCCACATTGCCTAAATAGGCGGCGTCCCCTTCCTCCTCCAGGTCATTGACGTAAATCACGGAGCCACGCGGGCAGTCGAATGTAAAGTCTTTGTCCATGGTCTGGCCAAAGTATAACTTGCGGTGATCCTCGATGCCGACCTCCAGCTCAGCGAACGTGGGCTCCGTGGCTGCCGCGTAGGCAATAAGGGCCTCCTGGTATTCCCGCTCATCCTGGTCGGTGAGGAACACCGACCAGGCATCGTCATTCTGGCGGAAGCTTTCAATGGCGTCTATCAGGCCCGCCGGATCCTCCGGAGCCGCAAAGCCCACAATTTTGACTTTCCGATACAGGGACTCCGCCATGGTGGTCTTGCCCTGGTTAAAGAGCTGGGCGGCCTTGCGGTAGATTTTGCTGGACTCGCCGCCCACATCGGGAAAGTCTTCCTTGATGACCGTCAGGTCCCGGTAGAGCTTCACCGGTCGGGCGCCTGTGGTATCAATAATGAGGACATCCAGACTGTCGGATTCCTTGGGCTTGGTGTCCAGCGATACATAGGATATAACGTCACGCGCCATACTGTCATACCTCCTTTATTTATTCTGCTTGGTGATTACGCGCTCTATAATTCCATCAATCCGGATGGTTTGGGCCTTGTAGCGGATAGCGACGTCAAAGCCCCAGCGGCGGACATATTCGTCCGCCAGGATCCCGCTCCGGCTTGCGAGGTTGTTTACCCGCAGCACGGCAAGGCCGTCCATGGAGAGGGCGAAGCCCCCTTCCTGCACAAACCAGCCGGCAGCTTTGGCGGCCAGCTGGAGGGCTTCGGTTTCCCCGTTGATTTCCTCACCTTTTTCCGCTTGCCTGTTGCGGCTGCAAAAGGTGAATGAAAGGATCATTTCCGGATACTCCGCCCGGACGTCCCGGATGTACTTTGTCTGGGTTTCCGGATCCACAATCACCTGGCGGGTGTGGTTGCCAAACTCGCCGGTGGGAACATAAGGGGAAATAAAGCTGTAATAGCAATAGGGCGGTGGGGCTTCCGGATCCTGCTCATCCGATAACCGAACGGGGATGGCCACAGCTGCGGCCAGTTTGGAGACAACCAGATTCCGGGCCCGGATGATTGCCTGGTCCATGGTGATGATTGCTCCGTTATCCATTCCCCGCAGCCCCTTTCTTTGTCACAATGTACCGCTTCAGGCCGTGTACCGGACCATGGGTCAGCTCTGTGCCCACGGTGTATGCCTGATCGTCCAGACTGTCCCGGACCTGTTGTCCTAGAGACAGCGTTTCCCCGTCGGTGTACAGCTTCTGCGAATTGACCGTGCTGGTCCCCTCCGGGAGATATTGCAGGTCTTCGTTGTTGATGGGGAACAGGGTGCCCTGGAATGTAGAGATGGCCTGGCTGGCCGTTTCATAAATGCCGCCCTTATCCTGGCGGAAGGTCTTGGTGGTCTCTATCCGATAAAAGGTCCGAAGCAGCCGCTTGGGAATCCGTGGCCCGGACCAGGCGCCGCCGCGGGGCGGATGTACCGGCCTCATCGTCCGCCGCCTTTCTTGATGACGGCGGTGATGTGGTTCGCAAGGCCGCCGGTGTCGGTGAGCGGGGTGCTGCTCATACTGGCTTTGCGGTGAGCCTGGGTATATGCGCTGATGGGGGTGGTGTCCACGCCCATGTTGCCCACCGTGTCTGTGACGGCCTGGCGGCCAAGGTTCTGCAGCAGCTCATCGACGGTGATCTCATTTTTGAACAGCTTCCCGATGAGGTCGCTCATGGCCAGGTCAAAGTCTGCTTTTCCCTCCTCATACCCGCGGCGGATATATGACCGCTCCGGGATGTGGATATACTTGGTGTCTTTTTTCAGGTGGATCCCGTTGTGATGGAGCCAGGCCCGCATTTTGGGGGTGACCTCGATGTCGTAGCCGTATTCGTGGACATAGGCGATCTTCATCATATCACTGTCACTGGAAACGGTCTGGCCGTGAAAATTCTCACCAGACTCCGCTTGGACGCCGACAACAATCTCGGCGCCGTCCAGCTCCTGGAGCTGGTTGAACAATCCGGAGAACATGCTGCTGTTGTCCATCAGGCTCCCTCCTTGTATGTTGCGATAATATCCAGCCAGCTCTGGCGCGGAGCTTTGTCAAACGTCCAGGAAACATCCGCAATACTGAATGCGGCTAGGCCGTCCGCGCCGTTGTCGGCAAGGTCCAGCTCCATGGACACGATCTGCCAGATAATGCCCTGCAGGTCGGAGGGTAGAAGCCACTCCGCCTTTGTTGTTTCATCAGCGTCCTTTGGCAGAATATAGCCGGAGGTATAATCCACCAGAAGGTACTCCTTGGACAGCACATGATCGGGAACCAGGCCGGTGGGATATCCTCTCCGGCTCCAGCCGCTGTCCCTGTAGACAACGCCCACATGACCGTTTTTGCTGAACGAGTACGCCTTCGGATCCACCACCGTCCCGCTTTCCGTGTCTGTAATGCTGTGAATAACGCGGATGGGGTACTGCTCCAGCACCAGTTCCTGCAGGCCATCGCCCTTGGCGGTTTCTTGATAACGGGCCAAGCCGAAGCGGCGCCCGGCTGTCCGTTCAACCCATCCGGAGGCGTAGTTGATGAGCAGGGTCAAAAAAACATTATAGGATGTGTCGGCAGCCGGTATATTTTTCACTGCCTTGACAATCCCCACCGTGCTCATCGCATTGGGCGCCAGCTGAAGGAGTACCGGGTGGATGGTGTTCTCGTTCTTAGGCATGGGACGCCTCCTTTACTGCTCCTTGCCGCCGGCTTCCTTTTCCGCCAGGAGGTGGGCTTCGATCTTTTTGTATGCGCCGCCGGCGCTGGTGGTCTGGCCGAGGTCAATGTTCCGCTCCTTGGCGTAGGTGGCCAGCTGGTCAAAATCCTTTGTTTTCAGGTCAGCCAGCAGCAGGGTCAATTCATCCGGTGGGTCTGCGGGTTCCGGCTGCGGCGCCGTTGGAAAAGGCTTGAAGCTGTATTTGCGTATCATAGGGTGAACTTTCCTTTCCTTATATGTAAAGGGAGCAGGGCCGAACCGGCCCCGCCCGCAATCCTTTCAGCCTGCCGGGATTATTCCGGCGGGTTGAAGCTGTTGTCACCCAGGGCGACGGCAAAGGCCGCGCTCACGGTGCCGGTGTACTCCACATTGACCTTGACAAACTGCGCACAGCCCACCAGGTCAATGTCCAAATTGAGCAGATCCCCGGCAGCCACCGGGATCTCCACAAACGTCTGGACCAGATTTCCCTTTTCGTTCCGTTTGACCTGGGTTTTGTCCAGGAAGTTGCGCTCATCCAGCACTGCTTCATAGGTTCCGCTGTCGGTGTCGCAATGGAGCACCGTGATTTTTGCCACAGTATCCGCATCGGCGGAATCTACCCGGATGCCCATAACCGCGGACAGGAAGCCCAAACGGTCAAATGCGCTCCCCTGGGTATGGGGAAACACTTTAGTGGTCTCTAAAAGTTGCCGTTTCATCTGTTTTCCTCCTTATGCCCGGCGGATTAGCCGAACACCTTCACGTTGGTGGCCACAATAAAACTCTCATCATGGCGCAGGCCGGTGTCAATGAACATATTTGCGCGTGTGGCGGTCTGGACGGACTGGAACAGATTCACGGAGCCGTTGTCGGTCTGCACCGTGGCATCGTAGGAAGTCCTGGTGGTAAGCCCCATCTGTTCACCGACCAGCAGGTCGCTCCACAGACCGTAAATCATGATGGAAGTGCCGTTGTTGGCCGTGTCAATGAGGTTGGTGGTGCGGTAGGGTTTGCCATCCAGCATTCCGGTGTCCATCTCATCTTTCCAGATATACTTACCGTCAGAGGACTTCATCCGCTTCAGATAGGTCTCCACATCGGAGTTGAACGTCCAGCCGAACATGGTGCCGCGCACATTTTTCTTGCTGACCTTGCCGGTCAGGAACATGGGCAGGTCGGAAGTGGGGCGTCCCTGGGCGTCCGCCAGCTGGACATCATTGATGGTGAGCAGGTTGACCTTTTCAACCTTTTTATTATGATAAACGCCGAGGGGCTCAAACTTTGTGCCTCTGGCCAGCAGCGCTCCATACTCCACGCCCTGCTTCATTTGTTCCAGAAGGTCATTGCCGAACAGGAGATCGCTGGCGTAGTCGGTGGACATCAGGAGCTCTTCGGTGGAAATGACCAGCCCATCCAGGCGTTTACTTGACATATGGAGCTGGCCGACCGTGCCCTGGCTGACCTTGATATTCCTAGCCTCACCCTGGAAGTGGGCGCGGGCGCCAGAGGTTACCTTGGGAATGCTTATATTGCCGTGGGGCATGGGTATTTTGCGGGCGCCCAGCTCAAAAACGACGGTTTCATTGTACAGAAGCTCAATGGCTTCATCCATGGTATCCTGGGGCACAAAGAATCCGCCTGAGCTGGGCTCGGAGACTGACATGCTTTTCAGCTCTCTGGCCAGCTGCTGGTCACCGTACATTTTGACGGCGGCATGGGCGGCGGCCTCCGGATCCCGGACCGGAACGCCGATACCGCCGGGGAAAATATCCAGGCACTTGACGGAGCGGGCCAGTTTGACCAGCTTTTGTTCCCGTGTCAGCTTGGGCTTCTCCTGGGAACTTTTGGCGCCGGTATAAATACCGCTGTACTTGCGCTGGAAAGCCGGGGTGTTGGCTTTCTTTGTCTGGCGGGATGCACTTCCGGAAGCGGATTTTTTGGAACGAGCGGACCTGCCTGCAGCTCCGCTTTTGCGGCTGCCTGTGGTTTTCCTGCGCTTGGCCGCCTCTTCCTTGGCTTCATCATCCTCAATATATCCGTCATCGACCAGCTGCTGGATTTCCTCCGGAGCCAGTTCCTCGGCAATCTCCTCAGCCACTTCCACAATAGCTTCGGCAACTTCCTCCTCGGTGGCCGGGGTTAATTCCTCGCCGGCAGCCTTACGGGCCTTGCGCCGCTTGACCATTTCGTCCACCACCTCGCCGGTATCCAGGCCGGCGTCAATGACGGCGGCGGCCAGGGCGTTGCCATCCTCCTCCAGCTGGTCAGCGGCCAGGTCGGCGGCGTTGTCCAGAAGCTCTTCCAGCTGCTCCGGATCGTCAACGCCGGCGGCATCCAGTGTGGCGCCGTCAATCTTCACGCCCTCCTGGCCGTCCAGGCGGTCCTCAATTTCCTCCAGCTTCTTTTTAATGGGCTCCATAACCTCGGAGACGGCATCCGCCACAGCGGTTGCCACCTGTTCAGGGCCTACACCGGGAGTGGTGTTTTTACGGCCTTTTCTGCGTCTTGGCATAGTGTTAAATCCTCCTATTATCTGAATTTAGGGTTTCAGCCGATCCGCCCGTTTTCGTCTCCTGTGGCGGTCCGGTACGCTTTTGAGCTCGGCTCGTAGGGTATATGTTAAAGGCGGGGCAGCCTTGGAGCCGGCCTGTGCTTCAGCTGGGTTTTCCGCCTGGGCGCTGATAGCGGCGGCGGCCTTTTCCAGTGTTTCGGCCAGCGCCAGGAGTTCCGCCGGATTTCCCGCCGCTTTGACCAGGCTTTTCACGTCCAGGATTTTTGCCTGGTCATTAGCGGCCCAGGTAACAACAGAGACCTCCAGCAGCTCCAGCTCGGTCAGGTGCCGGATGTGTTGGGCGTCGGAGTAGGAATCATGGGTGATATATCCGATGGAGAGCTCGTTGAGAACATCGTCCCGCAGCAGGGTCAGAACGTCCTTTCCCATGGAGGTGTCGCTGATTTTTGCAACAATGTACAGGCCGACATCATCCTCGTACATTTCCAGCGGCTTGCCGATGGGCAGCCACTCGTCATTGTGCAGCACCAGGATTTTGACGCGGCTCCAGTCGCCGGCCAGGAATTTGGAAAAGGCGCCCGGCTCTATAATGTCATCGTCTGAGTCCACATTACCGAACACGGCGCCGTGGCCCTCAAAGGTGCCTTTTTCCGAGTCGTACTTACAGCTCTGCATCCGGAATCGCTTGGTTTCCATTTTCGCTCTTGTCTGTGTAGGCATACGCTTCACCTCCTTTCCGTCCGGCCCGGCCCCTTGCGCATCCAACACCTATCTGTCTTTTAATCTGTATACAGTCACCCAGGGCGGCGCGGCGCGGTCTGGCTACCCGCAGAGGACCGGTACTCTTGGCCGGGCGTTCCCGGACGGGGAGTGTCCAGCACCGACACTTCATTGTCTCCTCGGCGCTGCCATTGGGGTCACGGGGGTACAGCAGGCCGTTGGAGAAAGGTTCTCCCACCTGCCGGACCTCGCCGTTCATCCGCTTATGGCTTGGCCGAACATCACCGTCCCCCCGTGTCACCCACTTGTGCCGCTGAGTACCGCCA
>Ga0153920_1000599_pt1 | contig 15213 bp, 7 predicted proteins | sample TSNJ004MetaG_FD_104713 | JGI IMG/M metagenome (GOLD analysis project Ga0153920, IMG submission 104713) | Attine ant fungus gardens microbial communities from New Jersey, USA - TSNJ004 MetaG | ecosystem: Host-associated > Fungi > Mycelium > Unclassified | place: USA: New Jersey, Brendon T. Byrne...
ATTCATTGCTTCCTCCACGGGGAGGTTTTATCCATTCTCGATAAATACCCTCTCCGATAATACACTTATCCCCGGGCTGCATCATATCGGCAGCTTTTTGGATGGTAAAAAAGGGTTCTGAAACAGAGCCTGAACCGGAATCCAGTCCTTGCTTGGAAACATAGTAGATTCTTCCTGTCATCATACTTCTCCTTTGCTAAATTTCATAAAATATTTGCATCTCAATCCTCTCGATTTCAACAGTGTACGACATAATCATTTTCCGCTTCCAGTTCAGCCTGGCGGCCGAATTGTTACTATTATATAGCTAAAGTAAATTATTATCAATCAAGGTATTGATAAATAATAGTAAATCCAGTACGATATAATGAAATTTGATAATGATTAAAGGAGATGATATTTATGGAACATCCTTTTCACCTTCTCTACAGTACTCCCGCAGATATCTGGAGTAACGCGATGCCGTTGGGCAACGGCAGGCTGGGTGCAATGGTCTATGGCCGCACTGATGTGGAGCGTATCCAGTTGAATGACGACTCCCTGTGGTACGGCATGTTTATGGATCGAAACAACCCTTCGCTCAAAGAAAAGCTTCCGGAAATCAGACGGTATGTGCTGGCTGGAGACATCCCCCACGCGGAGGAGCTCATTATGCAGTATATGGTGGGTTCTCCCGCCAGCATGCGCCATTATACCTTTTTGGGCGAGCTGGATATCGCTTTGAATCAGCATCTGCCGTTTATTATGGGCGGGAGAGCGCCAGGTCCCGAGAACCAGGATTATTCTTCCGATCTCGATCTGATGACCGGCATACTCAATATCAGTCACACGATGGAGGGCGTCTGCTACCACCGGGAAATGTTCATCAGCCATCCGGCGCAGGCAATGTGCATCCGTATCGCTTCCGAAATGCCTGGGTCGATTAACCTTGACGTTAAGATGACTCGTGTTACCATATCGGACGCGACGGTAATGGACGACCGGAGACCCGGGCAGAGGGCCGAAGGCGGCGGGTGGCCCGCTCCCAACGCAGATTCTATCCGCGCTGAGAACGACAACACATTTCTAATGCGCGGTCATGACGCTGAAGTGGAGTTTGCTGTGGCTGTAAGGATGGTGTGTGACGGCGAGCAACTGCACAATCCCGTCTCGCAGCTGCTGGCGCGAAACTGCGGGGAGGTTTTTATGTATGTTGCGTCCGCCACCTCCAATCGATCAAAGGATCCTGTTGCTGAGGTGTTTGAACAGTTGGAATCGGTGCAGAAGAAAGGCTATGCGGCTTTGCGGGAGGAGCACATCAAGGACTTTTCCGCCCTGATGGGACGGTGTATGCTGGATTTGGGGCCGTCGCCTTCGCAGACAACCGACAAAAGAATTGAGTTGGTTCGCGAGGGACACAACGACCTCGCCCTGGCCGCGCTTTATTTCCAGTTCGGACGTTACCTCATTGTTTCCGGCGGGCGTGAGGGCAGCTCTGCATTAAACCTTCAGGGAATATGGAACGCCGAATTCATGCCTATGTGGGACAGCAAGTATACGATTAATATTAACCTTCAAATGAATTACTGGCCAGTGGAGGCCGGAAACCTTTCCGAGCTGCATATGCCGCTAATGGAGCTCTTGGAAAAAATGTATGAAAGGGGCAAGGAAACCGCCCGGGTTATGTATGGGATGCGGGGAATGGTCTGCCATCACAATACAGACTTTTACGGAGACTGCGCGCCGCAGGATTGGTATATGGCCGCCACGCCCTGGATAACCGGCGGAGCCTGGCTTGGCATACATGTATGGGAACATTACCTGTACACGAAGGATTTAAGCATCCTTAAAAGGATGTATCCAATCCTGAAGGATATGTGCCTGTTTTATGAGGATTTCCTGATCGAAGTGGATGGAAAACTCGTCACATGCCCGTCCATCTCGCCCGAAAATCGCTACCTATTGTCGGACGGATATGACACGCCCATATGCGTAGGCCCTGCGATGGACAACCAGATCCTGCGCGAATTTTTCGCCGCCTGCATCGAAATACAGAGGCTTTTGAACGTGGATCAGGAATATGCAATAACGCTTGCAGATATTGCCGGGCGGCTACCGAAGGATAAAATCGGCTCCAAAGGGCAATTGCTGGAATGGGAACAGGAATATCCCGAGCTCACGCCTGGCATGGGGCATATTTCCCATCTGTTTGCCTGTTATCCCGGCAACAGTATCAATTGGCGTGACACCCCGGAGCTGATGCAGGCTGTAAACAAATCCCTGGAGCTGCGTGTGGAAAACGGCGCGGGTAAGAGAGGCTGGCCGCTGGCCTGGTATCTAAATATAAACGCACGCCTTCAGGACGGCGTGAAAACAGACAGAGACATCAGAAAAATGCTTACCAATTCAGCGAAACGTAATTTCTTCAACACCGGACTTGTTTTTCAAATAGACGGGAATTTGGGCGTGACGGCGGGCATAGCGGAATGCCTGCTGCAAAGTCACATTGCGTTGCATTTTTTACCCGCGCTGCCTGTTTCGTGGAAAGACGGAAGTATTATGGGGCTACGTGCGCGGGGTTCGCGCGAGGTAGATATAAGGTGGAAGGATGGAAAGCTTGTGGAGGCTGTCATCCGGCCGCAGCTTGATGGCCCCGTTGAGGTCGTTGGGGAGACACTTAGGATAACCTGCGACGGCTCGACAGTAGCGACTGAAAAAACCGAAATCGGATTTACTTTTTCAGCGGAGGGCGGAAAATCCTATGTTCTTGCTTCAGGCGTTTGAGCATCCAATATGCTTTGGTATTATGCAAAAAGCAAAGGTGTTTCTCCGGAAATCCGGAGGTGTTAAGAAGATAAGCGGATTTAGAAGGGTATCATTTTCGCTTATAACCAGAAATTAAGGTTCTTTAACTATGCAAATGGCAGATAAGAAGGTACAATGTAACCATTAAAAAATGGAGGATAAAAAATATGAAAGTAATCGGCAGGGGTGTATACAGCCTGACATTAGGTACACCTGAAAAATATACCCCTTTTCAACTTTTACATCCTAAATATGATCCCGAAAAATTTGTATCGGAAAACAATGTTCTGCTGCCATTCAAAAAAGAGGACATTATTTTTAAACAGAATAAAAGAGGATGTGTAATTGAAATTCCAATGAACAAGGATGAAAATTTTTTTGGCTTCGGTTTGCAGTTTTACTCTGTTAACCATACCGGTAAACGTCGCTATATAAAGGTAAACAGTGACCCAAAGTCCGATACCGGTGAGTCACATGCTCCTGTACCATTTTATATCAGCACCGGCGGTTACGGACTTTATGTGGATACGGCAAGATATGTAAGCTTTTTCTGTGGTTCTACGGCTAAGAAAGGGGCTTCCAGGGGTATAATGGAAGATGTCAAACAGCATGTGGAATTTTCTGAAACAGCTTTGTACAGCGTAAAGAAAGCAAAAGAGGACAGAATTTTTGTTATTGATATTCCGGTAGCCAGAGGGGTTGATTTGTATTTCTTCAGCGGTGATATAAAAACGGTGGTATCCAATTACAACCTATTTTCCGGCGGCGGCTGTGTACCGCCTATGTGGGGACTTGGTAATTGGTACCGTGCCTATGGAGGCGCAGCACAACAGGATATAGTCAATCTTGGTGAATATTTTAGGAATTCGGGAATTCCGGTGGATGTTTTGGGAATTGAGCCGGGTTGGCATAGTCACAGTTATTCATGCTCCTACAAATGGAACCGCCAGTTGTTTGAAGAACCTCAGCGTATGATAGACTGCCTCAGCCACAATAACTATAAAATAAATCTCTGGGAGCATTTGTTTGTGCACCCTTCTTCTGAAATATATAATGATATCTATGAATATGCCGGAGACAACGAGGTCTGGAATGGTTTGGTTCCGGATTTTGGAACAGAAGAAGCAAAAAGAGTATTTAAAGATTATCATCAGGAGAATTTTATTGACAGGGGTATTAAAGGATTTAAGTTAGATGAATGTGATAACTCTGATTACAATTCTTCTGCGTGGTCGTTTCCGGAAACAACGGAATTTCCTTCCGGTATGGATGGGGAAGTTGCCCATAGTATGATAGGTTTATTATACCAATCTGTGATTGAGAAATCTTTTCGTGAGAGGAACCAGCGAACCTTTTCGCAGGTACGTTCCTCCCATGGGCTTGCGGCTAGCATGCCTTTTGTATTATACAGTGATTTATATGATCATAAAGCCTTCATTACAGCGCTGGTGAATTCAGGATTTTCGGGATTTCTTTGGTCACCGGAGATACGAAGCTGTCATTCCGAGACTGATTTAATCCGTCGGTTACAAACAGTGGTTTTCTCACCTCAAAGTTTACTTAACTGCTGGAGGATTCCTAATCCGCCCTGGTTACAGGTAGATTTAAAGAAAAATCTGAACAATGAATTATCGGAGAACAGAGAAAAAGTTACGAAACTTGTTAAAAAATTTATGGATCTGCGAATGGTATTATTACCATATTTATATTCGGCTTTCTATGAATACTATCTTAAAGGTATTCCGCCAGTACGGGCGCTTGTGATGGATTATCCGAAGGATGAAAAAACCTACTTCATAGCCGATGAATATTTGTTTGGTCCTGATATCCTGATTGCACCTCTTTTGGTTAGTGATATGGAATGCTCTTCTTCCAGGGGTAAGCGGGAGGTTTATCTACCGGATGGTATCTGGTATGACTTCTTCACCGATGAAAAATATGTGGGTGGAAAAACATATCAAGTAAATAAAGATATAGAAAGTGCGCCTGTTTTTGTTAAGTCAGGAACGCTTTTACCCCTTGCGGAACCTGTATTATATGTAGCAGAGGATACGGTTTTTAATATTACATGCAAAGCCTATGGAGCAGGTCGTAACCCGGCAATACTATATGAAGATGATATGACTACCTATGACTACGAAAAAGGGATATATAATAAAGTAACTATTTCCTGGGATGGTAAAGAAATTCAGTCAGAACGTGTAGGGAGTTATCAGGAGATACGCTATAAATTCACAGGTGTAAATGTTGTAATTTGAGGTTCAATATAGAACCTTATATGATAGAAAATTGTAATTGTATCAAAAAGGATATACATTTCTTAAATTGAATTTTTCGTGACAGTTCCTTCGTTCGGAACAGAAAGTACATGGTGATTTTATGGCACAGGAACATGGAAGCGGTGTAAGACGGGGATTGTTTTTTAAGAGAATGATTTTAATTTATACTATCAGCACCAGCATTATCTTTATCGGTTTTTCTCTTATAATGAGTGCATCCATTCAAAAAAACTATACGGGATATATCAGTGAGATGAATGATAAGGCATTATTTCAATCCGCCAATGCATGTTCCATAACCTTGGATAATCTATATGAGTATTTTTATATGGATATCCTGGAAAGTCCGGAATTAGTGGAGCTGCTGCTGGCGGATGAATATTCTGCCAGCCGTTCTATTGTTTTTAACAAACTCAGTAAAAGGCTTATGAATTATAGTAATCTGGTGGAATCCTGCTATGTTATTAACTTAAAAGGTGATTTTATATGTACTACAATGGATACCTATAAGGGACTGGACAGCTTTCCGGATCAGGAAATTTTTGAATGGCTGGAACACTTTCGGGATAATCCCATGACTTACACGATTGTTCCCAGAAGCACTGAATTCCAAATTCTGAATTCTAGATATAATAAAAAGTATATAACTTTCATTTATAAAAAGTACAGCGAAGGGTATCTTGTAATCAATATTGATTATGATAAATTTGTCAATATGGTGAATTACAGGAGCTATAGTAACAGCTCACGAACTCTTCTGATTGGCGCAGGAGGATATGTACTGGCAGACAGCAGTGAAGAATTGTTTGGGGAAAAAATGGATAATAATCCGTTCTATAAGGCTTTATGGGATCAGAAAAAGAATGAAGGTTCTTATCTTGTTCAGGTAGATTCTGCCAAAAAAATAGTAAATTACCGCAGAAATGAATCTTTTGGAATTCAGTATCTAACAATTACTGATTATTATATACTTGATATTGATAATACACTTCTGCTGCAATTGATAATTTATTCCTTTATAGCTGTATTCATTAATCTGGGACTCATTCTGGCTGCCACCAGATTTCTATATAAACCTATTGAGAAGCTACGTGATTTTATTGGTCATATGTGGGAATCCGGACAGGGCAGTACAGATGAGTTTGAACAGTTTGAAAGTGCACTCCGTATTATGAAAAAAGATTCCAAAGAGTATAAGAAAACAAAACAGAAAAGGCTTATGAAAGAGTTGCTTGAGGATCAAGCCATTAATGTGGAGACACATACGGAAGAACTGATGAGTCTGAAGGGGAATTTTGATAAAACAGGCTTTCTGGTTATTAACTTTCATTTTGAAAAGGATATCCGGGAAAAGGAGGACATGTCACTGTATAAATTTGCAGTTGAGAATATTTTCAGAGAGCAGCTTACACAGGATATTTATCTGGAGATGGTAGACTATGGTCATCACCTTACTGGTGTTTTGAACCTGCATCTGCAGGAATGTATCGTTCAGGAGATTCCCCGGACAGATAACGGGATGCCCGAAATGGCAGGAGCATTTGAAATAAAGGAAGTAGAGGATGCCTTATTTGGAATGCAGGAGAAAATGGAGGATTTTTTTCAGGTATCCGTTTCCTGTAGTGTTGGAAACATTGTAACCAGTTTATTTGATATTTCTGAATCCTATAGAAATGCCGTAAATGCAGAGTTTTACCAGGTTCAGTGCGGCAGCAGTTCCGTAATATATTTTGAAAATCTTGAACAGGAAGGGGCAAGCCGGTATCCCGGGATTATAGCTAAGGAAATATTGAATGCCATTAAAAATACGGACAAGAAAGGCACAGTTCAGGCTATCCAGAGTTTCTTTGGAGAGTTGGCACATAATACATACGATAATGCGATAAAGAATATCTGTTTGCTTGATATGGAGATTATAAAACTGAAACTAAAGCTGGATATTGATCTGCAGGACAGTGAATATGAGATGCTTACAGGGATAAGAAGTGGCAGCAGAATGTTTGAACTCCAGGAGATTTGCATGAAGCATTGTCTGGATATCATCACTGCGTATCGAGAGGAAAAAGAGAACAATTCCAACAAATACGAGATCGTTCGGAACGTATGTGAGATTGTGAAAGTGAATATCTGCAATTCTGATCTGTCTGTAAACATGATTGCGCAGGAAGTATTCCTTTCCACCAGCTATCTAAGGAACATATTCAAGGAAGTAATGGGAAATACCTTATCCAACCATATTATTGGAAAGCGGCTGGAGGAAATTTGCCGGCTGCTTCAGGCTACTGAATTATCTATTCCACAGATTGCTGAGCAGATGGGGTTTAGTTCCAAGCATTATCTACATAAGTTTTTTAAAAATTATAAGGGTATAACTCCAAATCAATATAGGGAGCAGGTAAAGAATAAGGATGTATGTTAATTTGGTATTGTCATAGCTGTTGTTATTTTATGAGAAGGTGCGTCAGTCACAGGCGCACCTTTTACTATTTTCGCGCGCAATGAGTCTTGATTTCCCGATATACCAGGTCTAAAAAACGCAGATGAATACATAAAGCGGATTTTGAACTGTATGAAAGATGATTCTTAAAGGGTATCATTTTCGAGCTTAATATTATAATGCTTTTTTTCAGCTATGCAAATATCGATTTAACAGGTAAGCTAAATCCATTAAACGAGAGGAGGTTGATAAATGACTGAAAGTAGTAACATAGTTAAAAAGAAGAAGCAAAGTGATTTGCTATACGATTTAAAGCATAATAGGTTTCTCTTATTCATGCTGCTTCCCGGAGTTATATTTTTTATCGTTTTTGCCTATCTCCCTATGATAGGGATTGTAATAGCATTCCAGGATTTCAGTGCAGCAAAGGGTATCTTGGGAAGTAAATTTGTGGGTATGGAAAATTTCCGGTTTTTTCTGGGCTCCAACGATTCTTTCCGGGTAACATTTAATACATTGTTTTTAAATGCCCTGTTCCTATTATGTAATATGTTTTTTTCCATATTGATTGCATTGATGTTATCGGAAGTAGGAAATAAGCTGTTTAAGAAAGGGGCACAGTCCATTGTAATACTGCCGCATTTTATTTCCTGGGCTGTGATCGGCCTGTTAGCGGAGGCATTGCTGTCAACAGATACGGGATTTATCAATGGTGTATTGACGGGACTTGGAATGGATCCGGTGTTGTTCTATAAAAATGCTGCCATCTGGCCTATGCTCTTAACCGTTTTCAATATTTGGCAGGGAGCGGGCTTTGGTTCCATCGTTTATCTGGCTGCAATTACAGGAATTGACCAGGAGATCTATGAGGCTGCCAGAATAGATGGGGCATCAAAGGTGCAAAGTATTGGTTATATTACATTGCCTTTGCTTAAAAATACGGCTGTTCTTTTGCTGATCATGTCGGTAGGTAAAATATTTAATGGTAATTTCGGAATGATTTATTCCCTTGTAGGAAGCAACACTTTGCTTTATTCCACAACAGATATCATAGATACTTATGTGTACAGGCAGCTTATGGAGCTGGGAGATCTGGGGATGTCATCTGCGGTTGGGCTGTATCAATCTGTACTGGGTTTTATTATGGTCACCATCGCTAATAAAATTACTAAAAAACTGAATCCGGAATCAGCAATTTTTTAAAAAGAAAGGTATCTGTTATGAAAAAAAATAATATAAAAGCAAGATATGGTGACAGAATATTTATTACCTGTTGCTATCTGCTGCTAATAGTATTCAGTATTGTGTGTATCTTTCCTTTTTTACTGGTGATCAGCGCATCCTTTACTGATGAGTACACACTGCTGTGGGAGGGGTATAAGCTGATACCATCCAAATTTTCCACTTCAGCTTATAAACTGCTGCTCAAAACTTCACAGCTGGCGGATGCTTATCTGATTACAATATTTACAACAGTTGTTGGAACTGTGCTCAGCTTATTGATCACCAGCATGATGTCATATGCTTTGTCAATAAAAAAATTAAGAATCAGAAACAAGGTTGCATTTTTCGTATACTTTACAATGTTATTCAGCGGAGGTATGGTAGCCAATTATCTTCTTATTGTAAAGTATTTACACTTGAAAGATAATATATGGGTTTATATTATACCGGCATTAATCAATCCCTGGAATATGATGCTGCTGCGAAATTTCTTTGCAACAATTCCGGAATCCCTGGCAGAATCCGCCAAAATTGACGGAGCCAATGATCTGACAATTTTGATGAAGATCATTCTTCCCATTGCCAAGCCGGGGCTGGTGACCATTGGATTGTTCTATGCACTCAGTTATTGGAATGAATGGTTTAAAGCTATGCTTTATATAGACAATGAGAAGTTGATTACACTGCAGTACCTGATTATGAAGGTACTCAGAAATACGAACTTTGCCAATACGGTTGCAGGAAGCGTAGGAATCTCGGTCAATATACCTACCTATACCGTTCGTATGGCAACAGTAGTGGTAACCATCGGACCTATCATATTCTTATATCCTTTCCTGCAGAAATATTTTGTGAAAGGACTTACTGTAGGTGGTGTTAAAGGTTGATGGGACTAACCTCGGTTGAGTGCGACTAACCTTGGGATAATAAGGCCAATACCGGGCAACCGGATGATATAAATATGGCAAAAATAAAAAGTTACGCCCTGAAACGGGCAGATTGGAGTGAAAATGTTAAAAAAGAGAAAAAAAATTATTTCACTGGCAATTGCAGCAGCAATGTTGGTGGGAACTCTGTCGGGATGTTCTTCGACAGGTACAGAAAACAATAACCTGGAGAGTACACCAACTGCGGCTTCAGAGCAACAGCAACAGCAACAGGATACATCAGCAGAGACAGAAGCAGCTGTAGTCAGGGAACCTGTAACATTAAAAGTGCTTATGAATGGTGATAAGCCAAATGACTGGGACCGAATATTGGAAGAATTTTATACAAGGACGAAGGATACATTAAATATTACATTTGACTGGATCTGGGTGCCTACGGCAGACTATAAGGATAAATTAAATGTAAAGATGACAGCAGGTGAACAATATGACCTTGTTTTTGATGCACCCTGGATGCATCTTCGGACATTGTCAGCGGACGGGATTTATGCAGATTTATCCCCCTATCTGAATAATGATGCTTATCCCGGACTGAAAGATTGTTTTCCTGAAGATATTATGAAATATAATAAGTATTCCGGTATCAATTGCGCATTGCCGCTATTCTTTAGCTATACGGGTATTAATATCGTTATGTACCGTATGGACTGGGCAAAGGAGTTCGGTATAGGCACAGAGGGGCAGATTACCAATTATGAGGAACTGAGAGCATATCTTCAGGCAGTAAAAGACAATAAGTCAGGCGTTACCCCCATTGCGCTTAAGGATAACCGTGGTTTCTATCATTTATTTGAAGCAATTACAAATGATTTGGCCAAGGATAACATATATACGGGAAACCTGGGACAGGATATCTTTTTTGCTTACAAGCTGAACGAAGAAGAAACGGAGGTGGTTGCCACTGCCTTACCCGGAGATCCGGAAGAGTATTGGGAACCTTTCGGTGGAGTGGACTATTGGCAGCAGAAATTGGAAAACCAGCGAGAATGGAATATATTCTGTGAAACAGATTCTTTGAATCAAAGCGATCCAGGCTCCTTATTCCAGATCGGAAAAGCGGGTGCCTATATTGATACCATTGATGCTGTACCTAAGTTCAACCGCCTGCTGACGGGCAATGCGCCAGAGGCGGAATTGGGAGTGTTTGTGCATGAGGAAGCAGCCAGAAATATGGAAAAGGGAGCTTACAGTGCAGCGGTAAATTCCAGCAATTGCCTTGCCATTCCGGCTAATTCCCCTAACATTGAAAGAACGGTGGAATTTTTAAACTGGTTATTTGAAAGCCCGGAGAATCATGACCTGTTTGAATACGGCATAGAAGGAGTACACTGGGAAGCAGATGGAGACAAACAATATACGACTCCCGAAGGTGTTGATGCTGCAACCAATTATAACCCCAATGGCTGGAATCTGACGTGGACGCCTAAATACTACAGGTTTTCTTCCGATTATACGGAATATTCAGTTGCATATGCTGTATATTCTACAGAGTTGGAAAATTTCTACATTTCTGACTTAAAAGGATTTACGTTTCAGTCTGACTCAGTAAAAACGGAAATCACACAAAATGGAGCTATTCTTGGAGAAGTGCTGGCACCCACACACCATGGCATTCTGGAGAATCCTTATCAGGTGATGCAAGCTACTACTGCAAAGATGCGGGAGAGCAACGTGCAGGTGGCTATAGACGAATGGGTACGTCAGATGAATGAATTCTTACAAAATAAATGATATAGTGAAACTGGCTTATAGGATTATTTATAAGCCAGTTTTACTATCAACTTACCTGATTTATAAGCCTGCCGCAGCGGGCAGATGGGAGCAAAATGAAAGAAATTCTTAGAATGGATAATTGGAGTGGACTGGAATTTAATGCAAATAATTTATCTGGCCTTTTACGGGAAGGAAAAAGGGCGGTGTATGATTTTCCTCGGACAATAGATGTAAGAAACTATGATGTTATATCATTGGAGGTAGAAGTAACAGGGATTACCGATCTATGGTTGGAAGCGAAACTGATTCCCCTTTGTATCGCCAGACCCGAGTTTATCGCTGAAACCAGTGCATCCTTATTAATACCACCAGTAAGGTGCAGTCATATTGAAATACCATTTTCCATATTCCATTACCGGCATATGGCGGATGCACATTTAAAATACATCAGCAGTATAGAGCTTTTATTCCGTTCAGGAAGTGAAGGAGAAGATAAAGCAATTTGCATAAGGGAGATAGCTTTTTCCAAGGCGGGGGATTTTCATGCTTATGCCGAAGTTGCCTCCGCAGCCGGGGAGGCAGATGAGGAAGTGCATTATCGTATTACACTGGAAAATGAAAAGGATGCAATCCGGTATGTTTCAATAGGAAAGGAATGGTATGGAAAAGAAATAATTCCTTTTGCGTTCCCGAAAAAAATCATACTTGCCCCGATGGAAAAGCAGACACTGATAATAAAGGCTTATATTCAGAAAGCAATTCCTATAGGGGGATGGGAACAACATATGGTGGAGTTTATTCCGGATGGGGATGGAAGTAAAAAGCAAAGAGTAGAACTGTATGCCGCAAGAAAAGGAGAGCATCCCTTTATTCTGCATAAGGAAAAAGAATGGAACAGGCTAAAAAAGCATCTGTCAAAAGACAAAAAGATGAAAAGCCATTTTATAGAGACGTATGAAAAAACTGCAAATGAGTGGGAGGTTCCCCTTCCTCATTCCGGTAAGGAGTATGTGTATCCATCTGTAAGTCAGGAGAATTTTCTTAATACGGTAATTGCATGGAAAGTAACCGAGCATGTGGATTATGAGAAAAAAATCCTGGATTACATCAAAGGGTTTCTGGACGAGCAGCTGGGATATTTTTCAACAGCATATTCTTATTTTGTATTTATTGAATTGCCGGAGGAATATGCAAAAGGAGATTTTAAGGTACATCGGGCATGCAGTGCAGGCTGGGTGCAGGAGGCGGAATTTATGGCAAAGATAGCAATTGCTTATGATCTCTTATACGACAATCCTGCTTTTACTCCAACCATGCATATGGAAATGGAAAAATGTATGCGCAGTTATATGGACTTTACCTCCTGGCGGCTGACAGACGGTGATGGTAATAACTTTCAGATTGCGGAAGCTTCGGCAGCCTTGTATTGTGCCTTTATGCTCCAGGATTATCCTATGATTCACAGGTTTCTGGATGGGAAGAATGGGTTGAAAGACCTGATTGCATCCGTGTTCAGTGATGATGGAAGTTATTTTGAGGGTGCATCAGGTTATATGCGCCTGGCAGCAGAATTATTCTTAAGAGCATGTATAGCCTGTGAAAATTTTGGTATTAACCTAAAAGATGAGATCATACCTGCCGCTTACGATGCGCCGGTCATACATTCCCCCTGGGCACTTAAACCGTTTTTAGGTATGAGCTTTGACAAAACGATGCCGTCGTATGTTCCAATCCGCAGACTTAAAAGTTATTTTGATAATCTTCTCCTGCTGCTAAGTCCCGAGGGTATATTATTTTCAGCAGGTGACAGTAATGAACAGAATTTTATAGCAGTTATGGAGATGGCCTATTATTTGTACCGGGATGCACGTTATCTGGAGGTAACGAAACTTGCCAGGCACCATGATTTACTTTATGGGATACATATGATAGAAACAGAAGAGTTTGTACTGGGAAAAACAAGCTGCCTGAACACAGGAAATGGGTTTGCTGTATTGCGCGATTGCTCGAAGTATGATAAAGAAACTGTTACGCAGGTAGTACTGAAATTCGGTCAGCATGGAGGATATCATGGACATTATGACCGGTTGAGCTTACTATCCTTCATGAGGAATAATCAGACCTTCCACAACATGGAATATGCCTGGTATGGATATGATTCCTTTCTTTTTAAAATGTGGGTGCAGACCTCCATTGCCCATAATATGGTGGTAGTTGATGGCAGAATGCAGGAACCAACTGCCTGCAAGTGTATTTACTTTGAAGATCAGGATGAGTTTCATGCTGTCTGCGCACAGACAATTTCAAGATGGAGTGATCCGCCATACGGAGGGCAGACACCTTACCCTATGAGGTTTCCGGAAGAAAAATGCAGACAGGAAGGCAGGTTCTTGTTATCGGCTGATGTTCCCAGAAAGCAGGGGGATATCGGGGAATATTCCGATCCCGTATTTCAGCGGAGGTTGGTGATACTGGCAGAAAGCTGTTGTTTTATCTGGGATTACGAAGAAGCGGATGAAGTACATACCTATGACTGCCTGTACCATTCCATGGGTAAGGTGGAAGTAAATAGCCTGGTTTTGAAAGAAAAAACCAAGTATTTTGACAGGAATCCTTACGGCGCAGGCCAGTTTATAAGGGATTGTCACTGGTATGATCCATGTGGAACCGTAAAGCTTGTCTTCAAGAATGATCAGAAAAGGGTCAACCATAATGACATCATTGACTTTGTAAGTAGTGCAGAACTTTACAGACTCTATCCTGACTGCGGTACCGTAATGATTGGGCGGTATCCAAAGAAGCAGGATATTTTTACAGAAGAAGAGACAGACCAATTAGAGAACATAATGCAGGAGTCCTGTAAAAAAACAATAAGCTTTCGGCATAAGGGTAAATCCGCAAAATTTATTACGGCATTAGAAATCGGTTCCTGTGAGGGAATGATAAGTGAAATATCCTGTGAGTCTTATGAAAAAATAGTGATAAAGAAGAAAGATGGGAATGTCCGGGAATTGTGTGTCAGGGGGATGGACTGCAGGGGTAATGAGGATATCAAAGTTTCATATCATTGATCATTGTCATTACCGCCTGCATTCCGGTGGGATCACCTGCTATGTAAATTTTATTTCAGAATAAATGTATTCCATCAGATCATCAAATTTTATTTTGTGAATAACTTACGAATCTCCATCCATGAAGTCGCTATAACTGCTGTCAAAGCAAGGTACAGTATAGGAATAATCCCAATGTTCGTTAGTTGTAAATACTGCTGCAATACAGGAATATTCAAAGCTATCACAAGAAACGCAACCACGCCTGCCATCCAGGTATTAAAAGCCCGGCTTGAAAATATTCCGGTTTTTGTTAATGGCACATTGTTTGTTCTCATGTTAAAGGCCAGGCAGACATGCCCGAATAACCAAATAATAAAAGCGTATGTTTGCGAAACGGCAATATCTCCGCCGCTGAACCAACTGTAAAGATACACAGCCAGCACGGTTATGGAAAGTGTCATACCGCCGCTTATAATACCGGTGTTCATGCGTTTATTCATAAAGCTTTCTTTGGGATCTCGCGGCTTTCTTTTCAATAAATCTGATTCCGCAGGTTCCACCACAAAGGATGTCGAAGCAGCCAAGTCCATAAACAGTTCCAGAATAATAATCTGTATAGGGGAAAACGGCAGCGGAATATTTAAGAGCGTCGGTACCAAAATAGTCAGGATTAATCCTACTTTGCAAGCCAGATAATATTTTACACACTTTGACAGATTATCGAACAAGCGGCGGCCTTCCCGGATTGCGGTCACAATGGATGTAAAGCTGTCATC
>Ga0153920_1000607_pt1 | contig 15137 bp, 17 predicted proteins | sample TSNJ004MetaG_FD_104713 | JGI IMG/M metagenome (GOLD analysis project Ga0153920, IMG submission 104713) | Attine ant fungus gardens microbial communities from New Jersey, USA - TSNJ004 MetaG | ecosystem: Host-associated > Fungi > Mycelium > Unclassified | place: USA: New Jersey, Brendon T. Byrne...
AATATAAATATTAATTAAATCGTTTGAGATGAATAAGTGTTCATCTTTTTATTTTTCATTGCTTCTGAGAGCTCGCGAAGTTATTTTAAATGAATAGATCTTCACCTCAAATCATCTTCTGAATATTATTATTATTATAGAATTATATTTTTTTAAATTAATTTAAAGTTCTAACTCCCCTTTCTAAATAAAACTAGTAGGGGAAACATAAAAAAAGAAAAGTACTTTTAAACTTTTCTAGATTGAATTTCAGCAATTTTTTCAAATATTTCTGCAGCATTATTTTCATTAATCTCAGTATATCCAAGTTCTTTTAAGGCTTGAACTTTAACTGTATTTAATTGTTGAGTACGACTTAATTTTTCTTCATTTTTGGCTTCAATTTCTTGGACGAATCGACGATGTGATTCTGCTAATTTGCTACGTGAAGCTCCCCCATTATTATATAATGTAAGGGCAGAATATAGAATTCCTTCAAAGATAAATTGTTTGTCTTCATTAAACTTATATTCTTCAGGATTTGTAAATCCTGTTGTTTTAGACATGTAACCAAAAATATATTTAATTTCAGGAACATTCTCAAGTGATTGTAACATGTGATATAGATATAAGAATGCATTATAATTTTCATCACGATTATCTTCAATTAGTTTTTCCTTAATTAAGTAAGTAATATCTGTAATTAACGTTTGTTTTTCTTTACTTAAACCTTTAAGATCTAAATAAGATTCCATATCACTTGAAGACTTAACTCCTTGATTTAGACGATTTTCAACACTCATTAAGTAATCAGTTGTTACTTTAATTTTAGATAATGATTATCCTGTTGCTTCTTCAATATCTAATAGTTTTAATAAGAGAATTTTCTTTTCCTTTGGCCATTTATTAATATCATCTAAATCTAAATAGTTATAGACCATTTGTCTTGAAACTCCTAAGTATTTTGCAAGTCTTACTTTTGAAATTCCTAATTCTTGTAATAATTCGTTTAATTTGTTCATTAATGTTTCCCTGCCCTCTTTTTTGATTATTTACATCTTAATTATATAGTAGTGTACACTTGTTTGTCAAGAGTTGTCATGAATTTACTTTATTATTAATCCCAATAGTTGGTTGTAACTTTATTAAAATTGCTTTGATATACATCCATTTCTGAGTTTAAAGTCATTATAACTTGTTCATTTTTGCTAATCCAAATATACCAGCCATCAAATTCAATATAACATCTAGTTGCAATGACTCTTTCGCTTCCATTTTCATCATCTTCTAATTTAAGTAAAATTACGTATTCATTATTGATGACACGATGGGTGTTTTGAAAATATAGACTCAAATATCCATAACCTAAAGTATAAATGATACAAAATCCTAAAAAGAACCCTACACTTTTTCTAATAAATTTCCAATCGATCTTTTGTTTTGATAAAAAAAGCAAATAGAAACAAATAGAAGCACCGGCGGCGGGAAAAATATCTGAAATTTGAAATAATTCAACATGTTCAATAATAGAAAATTGAATGTTATAGTAAGTGAACATAATAAAATAATAAAAATATCGAAGTCCTACGCATAAAAGAAATGCAAGGATGAAAACAATAATTACAATTAATATATTTTTCTTTTTATTTGACATACCATAATGCCTCCCCGTTTTTTTGAACTTCTTTAATTACTCCACTTCCTAAGCATTCTTGATCTAAATATAAGACACAAAATTGCCCAGGAGTGACTGATTTTACTTGATTTGGATAAGTTACTTTAATCTCCTCATTTTCTAAGTATTCTAGATGAACAGCATAATCTTCGCCTCGGTAACGAAATTTTGCTGTACATTCTATTGGATGAATTTCACTTATGAAATTTATATTTTCAAGAATACATGCATCACTCATTAGATAATCATTATCTTCTCCAAAAGCTATATATAACGTGTTTGTCAGTGAATCTTTACCACAGACATAGTGTCTTTCATGATTTCCGCTTAACCCAACATTTCTTCTTTGACCAATCGTATAGTTCATTAAACCCGTGTGAGTTCCAATTACTTCTTTTGTCACTACATCAATAATATTACCTGGATTTGGTTTTAAATAATTTTTTATAAATTGTTGATAGTTTCTTTCGCCAATAAAACATATTCCAGTTGAATCTTTTTTCTCACTTACATTTAAACCGATTTCTACAGCAATTTCCCTAACTTTTGTTTTTGATATTTCTCCAACTGGAAATAAAACATCTTTTAATTGTTCTTTGGAGATTTGTGCTAAAAAATAACTTTGATCTTTATTTTGATCTAAACCTCGATATAGTTTATTATTTATATTTCTGGCATAATGACCAGTTGCAATCTTAGTAGCGCCTAATTTGAAAGCTTCTTTTTTAAAAGCATCAAACTTAATATATTTATTACATAAAAGATCTGGATTAGGTGTTCTTCCTTTTCTTAATTCTTCTAGAAAATAAGTAAAGACATTATCCCAATATTCTTTAATAAAATCGATGCGGTGTAATTTGATTCCTAATATTTCACAGGTTTTTAATGCATCATTATAATCTTCTTCTTGCGGACAGATATCATTATTTAAAGTAGGATTGCCGTTTATATCATTATTTAAAGTGCTATCCCAATTTCGCATGAACAAGCCTTCCACTTCATAACCCTGTTTTTGTAAGAGATAAGCAGAAACAGCACTATCTACTCCCCCACTCATTCCAACGATTACTTTTTCCATAGTTATCACCTTGCATTGATTATAACAAAAAACTAGCTATTAAGCTAGTTGTAGGATTGAAATAATTGTTTTTATTAAATTGCTACCAATAAAGTAGATTAGAATATCATTAATAAGAATTAGAACTAGAAAAATAAGAGTATTTTGTAATAAAGAATAGATTTGTTCTTTTTCCGCTTTTTTTCTAACAATACTTTGCATTACTGTTTTAGCAATTCTTAAATTTTTAATAAACAGTAATAGATATAAACAGAGGAACATTACTTTTGTTAATAAAAAGAAAATTAAAATAAAAGGAATTGCTTTTAAGCCAAATAAAGAAAATAATCCCACTCCTAAAAAACCAATGGATGCCCCTTCATAAAACAAATAAATACAAGCAAGAGGAATACCTATAAATAGATAAGACAAGATACAAATAACTGAAATAATTATGATGTGACTTGTAATGAAGTTAATCGGTGTATTTTTAAGTTCACTAATATAGTTTGGTAATATGTTTAATAGTGTCTCTTTGTTTTGAATGCCTAAAAAAATCCCTGTAGCAAGGCCAATGATTAATAAAATTCCTAGAAATAAAAGATAGTGTTGTTGTTTTTTAAGGCTTGTCCATATTTGTTTCATTCTAAATCACCTACTTAAGTATATTTACAAGTTGAAGATTTTATGATAAATTTATTAAGAAATATATTTGAGGTGAAAAAAATGAGCAAGAGAGCACGTAAAATTGCTGTTTGGGCAATGTTGATATTAATGGTAGGAAGCATCGTTGCAGGATTCTTAGCATATATCTTTGCATAGAAAAACTGAAAAAAATATAAATGATTTTTCAGTTTTTTATTTGTTTTAAATTATTAATAATATCATTTTTTAAATCACTTAAATCATTCGGACTCATAATAACGTAAGCCGTTGGAACAGATTCAATAATAGTGTGTCCTTCATCCATATTTAAATGATATCCATTACTTAATTCATTAATTATAGTATAACTTGTAATATTGGGATAATTTTCTTGTTTTTCTCTTGCTTTATGTATATCTAAGACATAGGTTTTATCTATATTATTTAATATTTTAGCAAAATCAAGAGCAAATTCTTGGGTTCTTGAAAACGTATGGGGTTGGATAATGCCAATTATTTTTTTATCACTAAATTTTTGTTTTACAGCATTTAAAATTGATTTTACTTCATTTGGATGATGGGCATAATCATCAATTACCACATTATCGCCAATAATTTCTTGAGAAAACCTTCTCTTTGCTCCTGTATAAGTTTGAAATACTTCATTAACTAGATTTCCATTTATTCCTTCATAATAGCAAACAGCAATAACGGCTAGGGCATCTAATACCATATGACTTCCGAAGATTGGCAAATCAAAGTTTGCATAAAGTTCATTTTCGATGAAACAATCAAATGAAGTTCCTTTATTATAATATTTAATATTTTTAGCAACAATATCCATATCATCTTGGAATCCATAGAATTTAATTGGAACACTTGAGGTTAATTGATTTGTATACAAATCTTCGCCACAAGCAATGACATATTTTTTAGCAGTACTTACATAACTTTGATATGCATCCACGACATCTTCAATATTTTTGAAATAATCCACATGATCTAAATCAATATTAGTAATAATGGCATAATCTTTTTCGTAATATAAAAAGTGTCTTTGATATTCACAGGCTTCCAATACAAAATATTTATTAATATCATTAGCATCACCAGTTCCATCGCCAATTAAATAATTACAACCTAAGATTTTATTTAATACTAATGACATCATTGAAGTTGTTGTTGTTTTGCCATGACATCCAGCTATTGTGATTGTTTTGTATTTTTTTGTTAAGACTCCTACCATTTCTGCATAACTATAAATAGTTAGTCCTAATTCTTTGGCACGAATGTATTCTTCATGATCATCTTTTATAGATGCACCAACTATAATAGTCATATCTTCTTTTATATTCTCTTTATTGTATTCATAAAAGGGAATGTTTTTTTCTTCTAAACCAATTTGCGTGAAGAAGTGATTCTTTAAATCGCTTCCTGCTACTACATAACCCATTTGTTTCATAATTTGGGCAAGAGCGCTCATTCCTGCTCCTTTGATTCCGATAAAAAAGTACATAATACCACTTCCTTTTTTCTTATTCTACCACTTTACAATAATTTGTTCTAAAATTAAATCAATTTCGAACTTTTCTTTTACATTATTTTGAATAAAGGTGATTAAATCAATAATATCTCTACTCGTTGCATTTTCGGTGTTAATGATAAAATTAGCATGTTTTTCACTTACTTTAGCTCCACCTATTTGATATCCTTTCAAACCACATCGTTCTATTAAATGACCAGCAGATTTAATTTCGATATTGTATTTTTCAAATTGTTCTTGATAAATTTCTTCATCAGGATTACGAAAAACACTTCCCGCGGATGGAAATTCAAGTGGTTGAGAATTGATTCTCTTTGCTGCCCTCTTTTTCATTTTTGCTAAGATTTCTTGAGAATCTCCTTTGTCCAATTTAAGAGTTGCATGAAGAATTACAACATCTTCCATATCTTTAAAAATGCTATGACGATATGAGAATTCTATTTCTTCACGATTGATTGTTTTTATTTCATTTCCTTCTAAGATAGTAACATCTAAGATCATATCTGCAATCTCTACTTTATATGCTCCGGCATTAGCATAAATTGCTCCGCCAATGGTTCCAGGAAGTCCCCCAGCCCACTCAAATCCACTGTAACCAGCTTTAGCTAAGCTTAATACTAGTGGTGGAATAAAAACACCTGCATCTGCTTTTAAGACTAAGTTATCTTCATCAATCTCATAATGATTCAATAAGTCTAATTTTATTATTGTGCCATTATAATCATTATCTGATAAAATCAAATTAGAGCCATTTCCTAAAATAAAATAGGATTCTTTTCTTTCTTTCAAAAATTTAATTGCATTTTTTAAATTTTCTATACTATTTGGTTGTAGAAAGTATTTTGCACTTCCTCCGGTTTTATAAGTTGTATGTAGTTTTAGGGATACAGACTCAGTCACTTTCCCATATAATTCTAGTTCTTTTTTCATATTTTTTTACCTCTACTATAGTTATATGCCTAAATCGCTCTATGTGATTATATCATACATTTTTATTTGCAATACAAAACTGATTCTAACCGATATTTAGTTAAAAAACAAGAAAATTTTTATAAGTTCTTGTTTATAGCATCCAAGGTTCTTGATTCCAGAGGATTTCTGGGGTTAAATTTATGTGTTCTGCAAATTTTTTTATTGCAGTATGTACTTTTTTGGTGAAGTAATGGGCTTCTAATTCATCTTTATCGCAACTTCGATCAACGATAAAATTAATGATAAATTTATTATTATTTACTTTTATTTCAATATCTTCAATAAATTGATATTGACGATTCCCAATACGCGTTTTACCAACTTCAGTAATTCGATCTTTTTTAATATCAATTTTATCAGCAAGGATTAAGACTAAGGCCATTAAATTATCGGTTTCTTCATAACCACGATGAAGTAAAATCGCTTCAAGAATATCTTCTTCATAAAAAAGTTTGATTTGTTTTCTTGTAAAATAATCCATCACCATCTCTTTGCTTTTTGCTTCATGATTTTCTTTTCCATAGATTTGCCCGATGTCATGCAATAAAGCAGCAATCTTAGCATTTTCAATATATTCAGAATTACAGTTTAAAGATAATAATATTTTTTCAACTGTATTTATAACGCCATAAATGTGTTTTAATCCATGATAAGCATAAAAAGTTTCTTTATTTTCTTTTCCATCTATATCTTGATATAAATTTATAATATAGGGATCATTCTTGATTTGATCATACATTAACATACTCACCCAATTTCTTTATTTCATTATAGCACGTATAATTCTACTTGTGTACTAGAGAAATAATTGGTATATAGTAGAATATTTTATTTCTTTTTAATGTTTAGTTTTAGATTGAAGTTTTATAATTAACGAAGAGCAACAAAGGGTCCAATCGTAAAAAAGAAAAGCTTATGATTATGAAATACATAACTTAATTCGCACTTTTTTATTGATCTATGATATTATTTTATTGGTGATTTAAATGAAAATAATTATTAGTTGTGCTTTTATAGACGAACTTACTTACTTTAAAGAAAAATATAGTATTGACCCGAATAAAGAACAGAATATATTAACAATTAAAAAAAATCAAGTTTTATTGCTTAATACTGGTGTTGGTAAAGTGAATTCAGCGATGAACCTGCAAAAAGCAATTGATACATTTCAACCAGATTTTATCTTAAATTCAGGTTGTTCTGGTGCATTAACAAATGAGATTCCTTTGTATAGCATTATTCTTTCTGATTACGTTTTGTATCACGATTTCACTCCTGTTGAAATTATGAATCGTTATGTTCCTGATCAAGGAAAAATAAAAGGAAGCCAGACATTAATTGATTTAGCACATAAAGCAACAATTGAATTAATACTTGATTCCGTTTTAGTGGGAACAATTGCAAGTGGTGATTGTTATGTTAGTGATCAAGATATTGTTAATCGTATTTTAGAAACTGGGGCTGTAGCTGTAGATATGGAAAGTGCGGCGATTGGTCATGTTGCAAGAGCAAATCAGATTCCTTTCTTGTGTATTAGAAGTATTTCTGATTTTGCAGATGGGCAGAACCAAGAAGAAGAAAATGCTGCTTATAAAGCCGCTCAATTAACGGAAAAATTAATTGAATTATTATAGATATCTGATTTATTTTATTTTTGGGTTAATTATGATATATTTTGTATATAAAGGAGTTTTTAGTTTATGAAAAAAATTATGATTGTTGTCATGTCAGTAATGGTCTTGGGAATTTTAATTGGAATAGGTACTCTTTATTTTATGAATAGAAATAAAATAGCTGTTTTAGGCTATCACAATGTTTTTAAATATGATAATGAATATAATGGTGATGACCTGTTTATCTTGAATTTAGATAAATTTGAAGAACAATTAAAATTTTTAAAAGATAATAATTATAAAACTTTAACGTTAGAAGAATTTTCATGTTATAAAAAAGGAACATGTAAGCAACCAGAAAAATCTGTTTTAATTACATTTGATGATGGATTTTATTTTAATTATAAATATGCTTTTCCTTTATTACAAGAATACAATATGAATGCAACGGTATTTATAGTTGGAGTCTATGCTCTTGCTGGTGTTCCAGATGATAATGATGTTAAAAGTTTAATGTCCATTGATATGATTACATCCATTAAAGATAAGTTTCCAAATATCACGGTTGCCTCCCATTCTTATGATCTTCATGGAGAAAAAACAATTGATACATTAACAGTTGAAGAAATTAGAAATGACTTTGAACAAATGAAAACAATAGTAGATTCTAAATATTTTGCTTATCCATTTGGTATTTATAATGATAATGCCTATCAGGAGTTAGAAGAATACGGATTTGAATTAGCTTTTGGATTTGGAAAAGATGATAATAATGAAAAGAAACATCGTAAAGCAAATATGACAGATGAAAATTATTTAATTCCAAGATTTAATATTTATGCGACTTTACCAATGTGGAAATTCAAATTATATTTATTATTACCATAAAAGACATTTAATCATGTCTTTTTCTTTGAACATTATCACTAATGTTCAAATCACTTGCTTAATTTTATAGTTAATCCTTCCTATTTTTAGGGTTCATTACTTCTACTTTCTTGTACCTTAAACCAATCAAAATGCAAACACAAAAAAAGACAAACGATTTAAATCTGCTTGCTTTTTGTATTACTTAGTCATGAGATTTGCTTTTATCTGGTATTATCTTACCATCATTGTCATTCATCGTGGTCCCGTCGTTAGATAATTCACCACGGAATTTGCTTCTTTTCAATTAAATACATGATATTATGTTCCAACGATGTTTCAATTAATCATATTTTTTAATATTGCCTTCTTTTAGATTAGTGATAATTGATTACTGAAATCTTTTCGTTGTCGCCAAATAATTCTCTTTTTCTTTTCTCATCGAGTTTCATGAAAGTACCACTAGAACAAATACCGTCTAAAATAACATTATCTAATTCACCATTTGTCATAGCGTCAATAAATTCAGGTGTTGAATAAACTGCTATTTCATTTCGACGTGGACTACTAAGTATTTTCCCTGGAAGATGAATGACTATATCTTCTTTGCCCTTAGTAAATTCAAAAGTAATAATATCAGTCTTGAATTCAAAACTCATTGTATCTGTATCATTCATAAAAATTTTTAATAAGATTTATTAGGAAAAAAACTATTTAAAATCTTCCTAATAAGCATCTATAATTAAAATACCTCCTTACAAGTTTAAATTTTCTTAATCATAACAAACTTTTAAGTGTTTATCAATAATTATAGTTTTTTTCTAGATACCTTTTTTTGAATCATATATCCTTCTATTAAACTCAATGATTTCATATATTAAATATAGTATATCTGAGTAGAAGTTGTTCTATATTTTTTTCATATTAAAAAGATGAGATTTTCTCACCCTTTTTTAACAAACCCTATCTTTCGCCCTCTTCTAACATTGTAACAATAAAAATCCCATATCCAGTTGTAACATTATCTAAAATAACATGGGTTACTGCACCAGCTACTTTACCATTTTGAATAATTGGACTCCCACTCATCCCCTGAACTACTCCGCCAGTTTTTTCTAAAAGACGCTTATCAGTTATTTCAAAAGCAATATTTTTAATCGAATTTGATTCATTAATTTTAGTGATATTAATTTCAAATTCTTCGATTGTATCATTTTCTAATACAGTTAAAATCTTGGCAGGACCAATTTTAACTTCATTTTTTTGGAGAATTTCATAAAGATCTTTTTCTGGAATATCCTCTTCGTCATAAGAACCATAAATCCCCGCTATCGTATTTTTATCAATAGTTCCGTATATCTCTGATTGATTGAATTTTGCATTTTTTTCACCAGCTAATCCATTTTCGCTTTTAGTAATACCAGTTACTTTACTTGAAAATATTGTACCCGTTTTTACTTCCACTCGTTTATTTGAATTACTTTCTACGATTTCGTGTCCAAGAGTTCCAAAAATTTTAGTCCCTGGGTCAATATAAGTTAATGTACCAATTCCTGTAATTCCATCTTTTACATATAGTCCCGTTTTATAAACCCCATCAACTTGATCTAATTTTAAAGTTGTTTCGTTTGTATTTTCGTTACGAGTATACGTTAATGTAATTTGATCGTCTTTGATTTGTTCATCAATTGCATTGGTTAGTTCCTCAATGCTTGAAATATCAATATCATTTACTTTTATAATTATGTCACCAACTTCAAGATTGGCTTTGTTTGTTGTTCCGTTTACTTTATAGAATCCAATTACCATGACTCCTTTAGAATCGATATGTATACCTATATTTTCACCACCAACGATAATCTTATCTGAATATGCTAATACATTAAATGGAAGCATAAATGATGTAATTAATCCGGCAGCTAGTAAATGGATTTTTTTCTTTTCCATATTATCACACCTAACCATTATTATTATGGTTTTATCTATAGAAAATAAAATGACAATTAATGGGGTCTTCCAATAATTGTCATTAGTTTTATTTAATATTGACGTCCAAAATAAATTTTATGTTTGGCAGCGTTTCCACAAACACAACAAGTTCCATCAACCTGTTCATTTTCAATAATACATCTTGATTTTAAACCTGTTTCAATTTTAATTTGATCTTCACAAGTAAGATTACCACACCAATTGATTTTGATGAATCCTGATTTGTTTTTAGCAATATTTTTGAAAGTTTCATAATCATTTGCTGAATATAACATAGAATCTCGTCTTATTTTAGCTTTTTCATACAAACTTGATTGGATATTTTCTAATAATATAGGCAGTTCTGTTTCAACATCACTGACATTTACTTTTATTTTTTCTAATGTATCTCTTCTGACCAAAGTAACTTCATTTGTTTCTAAATCTCTTTTGCCAATTTCAATTCGAACTGGATAGCCTTTTACTTCAGCTTCAGCAAATTTAAATCCTGGAGATTTATCAGACTCATCAATTTGGTAAGAAATATCATTTTTTATTAATCCTTGTTCAATTATATGCACCGCATTAATAACACCTTCATCTTCCCCAATAGGAATAATAACGGTTTTATATGGTGCAATGTTAGGAGGTAGCACTAATCCAAAATCATCACTATGAGTCATAATTAGACCACCAATCATGCGAGTGGTTACTCCCCAACTTGTTTGATATGGATGTTCTAATTTATTTTCTTTATTTAAGAATTCAATTCCAAATACTTTACTAAAATTTTGTCCAAAATAATGACTAGTTCCATTTTGCAAGGCAACTCCATCATACATCATTGCCTCGATTGTATAGGTTTCCTCTGCACCAGCAAATTTTTCTTTCTCGGTCTTTTTTCCAGTAATTACAGGAATTGCCAGATAATCTCTTTGAAAATTTGCATAGATATCAAACATTCTCAACGTTTCTTCTCTTGCTTCTATTTCAGTTGAGTGCATTGTATGTCCTTCTTGCCATAAAATTTCACGACTTCTTAAAAAGGGTCTGGTTGTCTTTTCGTTACGAAATATAGTGCACCACTGATTGTATAATTTTGGTAAATCACGATAAGATTTAATGATTTTTTTAAAATGATCACAAAATAATACTTCGCTAGTTGGACGAATACATAAACGTTCTTCTAATTTATTATTTCCAGCATGAGTTACCCATGCTACTTCTGGAGCAAAGCCTTTCACGTGATCTTTTTCAATATTTAATAAGCTTTCTGGGATTAACATTGGCATTTGGATATTTTCATGTCCAGTCTTTTTAAATTCATTATCTAAAACGCTTACCATATTTTCCCAAATAGCATAACCATAGGGACGAATAATCATTGATCCTTTGATAGATCCATAATCTACTAAATCTGCTACTTTACATATATCAGTATACCACTGAGCAAAGTCAACATCTCTAGATGTTATTTTTTCGTTCTTTTTACTCATAATTCTCACCTATTCTTCTTCTATTTTAAACTCTTTTAATTCTCCGTTTTCAGAAGCAATTTTATTAACAGCTTCGGTAGCAGTATTTAATTTATCACTACAAAATTTAACGAGTTTCATTGCTTCGGTATATTTTTCGATTGCTTTTTCTAGTTCGATATTTCCACTTTCTAAATCACGTACAATTACATCTAATTCTTGTAATGCTGTTTCAAATGTTTTTTCTTTTTCCATTATTTAACCTCCGTTATATTTGCATTGATGATCCCTTTTGCTAAGGTTATTTCTATTTTATCACCAATTTTAATATCTTTCTTATTTTTTATTATTTTTCGTTCTTTTTTAACCACTGAGTATCCTTTTTCTAATATTCCTAAAGGATTACATAGTTTCACTGTATTTATATTCATTTCAAGTATATGTTGTTTTTTTAATAAAATGTTGTTTATTTGATTTTGAATTGTTAAAGATTGAGTTTTTAAAACATTTCCTTTTTGTTCATAAATTTGCATCGGGTTCTTTAAAATATGATGATCTTTTAGCTTTTCAAATCTTGTTATTTTATCTAGTAACATTGTTTTAATCATCTGATGTAAGTTGTTTTGATATTCCATTAATTTATGAGTTTTTACATCATATAACATCATTGGATTTTTTAAAATATAGCTATCTTTTAATGTATTTAATCGTTGTTGTCTCTTTTCTAGTGCCTGAGTCATGTATGAATTGATTAAAGTATTATAATTTGAGATAGTTTTACTTACTTCACTCATGGTTGGTACGGCCATTTCTGCAGCTCCGGTTGGCGTTGGTGCTCGCATATCGGCAACATAATCTGAAATAGTAACATCTACTTCATGGCCAACAGCACTGATGATGGGGATTTTACTATTAAAGATTGCCCGAGCTACTATTTCTTCATTAAAGGGCCAAAGATCTTCAATAGATCCTCCCCCACGTCCTACAATTAAAACATCTAAATCATAATCATTGGCAATATCTATTTTCCTAGCTATATCACTTGCTGCTGATACTCCTTGTACTAAAGCTGGAAATAAAACTGTTTCAACAATTGGATATCTACGCTTAATGGTGCTAAGAATATCTTTGATTGCCGCGCCTGTGGGGGCAGTAATTATTCCGATTTTTCTTGGATATTTGGGAATTGATTTCTTATATTTTTGATCAAACATTCCTTCGGTAGCTAGTTTTTTCTTTAATTTTTCAAATTCGATATGAAGATTTCCGAGTCCATCTAAATCCATTTTTTCGACATAAATTTGATAAGTTCCGCCACTCGGATAACAGGAAATGCGACCTTCAACTAAGACGTTTTGGCCATCTTCTGGTTTAAAGTTGAGGGTATTACTACTGGTTTTAAACATAATGGCACTTAATCTTGAATTACCATCTTTTAAAGTGAAATATAAATGACCTGAGGTATGATTTTTATAATTGGAGATTTCTCCCTTTAAATAGACTTTTCTCAAGACGTTATTTTGATCAAACATATTTTTAATATAATTGTTTAATCTAGTAATTGTAATATATTCTCTATCCATTTTTTTCACCTCTCAAGTATTTTTTAACGTTACTAAAACAGTATACCAAAAATTTGTTCGCTTGCATAGAAAAAAGAGTACCTTTACTCTTTAATTATTTTATCTAAAACCGCATTAATGATTTTTCTTACCGCATCATCACTATATTTTTTTGCTAATTCTATCGCTTCATTAATAACGACAATTTCAGGAGTATCCATGTATTTTAGTTCATAAATGGCCATGCGAAGAATTGCGGTTCCCGTTTTATCAATACGCGTAATCGTCCAATCTTTCATTAAGCTATTGGCAAGGGCATCAATTTCTTCTTCACTCGTTGTAACTCCATACACCATATCTTTGATAAATTCATTATCTATTTCCATATTATTCTTGATTACTTCATCAATTTCAACTATCATTTTATTTGTTTTTAAGATATCTATTTGATAAAGAATTATCATACATTTTTCTCTTAATTCGCTTCTATTTAACGTCATTTTTTTCACCTATATTTCATTATAGCAGAAAGTAAACTCTTTTCCTACTGCTTTATTGATCACTTTCTTTTTTATCAACAATTTCTTTTAATTCAAAGATTAAGTTCATAGCTTCCATTGGTGTTATACGCATTGGATCAATATGATCTAATTTTTCTTTGATAAGATCATCTTCTTTTGGATCATCAAATTGCATTTGAATTTGCATAACATCTTGTTCTTGATATCGATCTTTATTTGTTGTTTCGTGATAATTTAAAATATCAGTTGCTCTTGTAATGATAGAATTTGGCATACCTGCTAGTTTTGCAACATGAATTCCATAACTTTTATCGACCGCGCCTGATTTAATTTTGTGTAAGAAAATAATATTATCATTTTCTTCTTTAGCTGAAACATGAACATTTTTAATCGCTGTATTGGTTTGTTCTAATCTAGTTAATTCATGATAATGGGTTGAAAACAATGTTTTACATTTAATTTTCGTACTCACATAATCAAGGATACTTTCGGCAATACTCATTCCATCATAGGTTGCTGTTCCACGTCCCAATTCATCAAAGAGAATTAAACTATTCTTAGTAGCATTACAGATAGCATTTTTTGCTTCTTTCATTTCGACCATAAAAGTTGATTCGCCACTGACTAAATCATCACTGGCTCCAATTCTAGTAAATATTTTATCAATCACAGGAAGATTTGCGCTTTTAGCAGGCACAAAGAATCCAGCTTGAGCCATGATAACGATAATAGCTAATTGTCGCATATAAGTACTTTTACCACTCATATTTGGTCCGGTAATTAATAACGTATTAATGCTGGTGTCCATTATGCAGTCATTATTAATATAAGCATTTTTACTTACTACTTCAATCACAGGATGTCGCCCTTCTTTGATATCAATAATATCATTTTGATTAAATTTTGGACGGACTAAACGATAATGTTCTGCACAGACGGCAATTGAGGCAAGTGCATCTAATTCACTTAAAATTTCGGCAGTATTTTTCAATTTTAAAACAATCTCTTTGATTTGCTCCTTAATCTCGATAAATAATTGATATTCTAAATCAACTATTTTTTCTTCTGCATTTAAGATTAAAGCTTCTTTTTCTTTTAATTCGGGACTGATATAACGTTCACAGTTGGCAAGGGTTTGGCGCCTTTCCCAGTTTAGATTTTCGCTGACATATTGAACTTGTCCTTTTGATACTTCGATATAATAACCAAATATTTTGTTATATCCTACTTTAACATTTTTGATGCCTGTACTCTCTTTTA
>Ga0153920_1000610_pt1 | contig 15050 bp, 12 predicted proteins | sample TSNJ004MetaG_FD_104713 | JGI IMG/M metagenome (GOLD analysis project Ga0153920, IMG submission 104713) | Attine ant fungus gardens microbial communities from New Jersey, USA - TSNJ004 MetaG | ecosystem: Host-associated > Fungi > Mycelium > Unclassified | place: USA: New Jersey, Brendon T. Byrne...
AGAAAATTACAATTTATTGACAGCATCCAATGAGAAACTTTCTCAAGATGAATTGCTTTTTGTATCCCAAAGAATAGAGGAAGACTCGACTAATCATCCATATAATGAGAAAAGCATTTTATTGAAAGGTGTGGAAACGAATAATAATGTTAAGTTTACAATTAAAGAAGATAAATATCAGATTCTATTTGGCAGACAGCTATCCGATGAATTAACCAACATCTTAGTGCTTAACGATCAGACATTTAATTCAATGTTAGACCAAAATGAAAGCACCGTAGGGGTGATGCTGATAAAGGAAAATGATTCAGCAGTTTTGAATAAAATAAAAACAGAAGACATGGTGATATATGATAAAACAGTTTTAATAACCCTTTGCAAGGGTGAAGATGTATTCGTCTTTTTAACTTTTTTAATAATAGGTTCTATTTCGATTTTATGTAGCTGGTTTATCCTGTTTATCAAAATTATGTCAGAATATAACCACCTGATAGAAAAATATAAGTTTTTGAGCATCATAGGAATGAATGAGGCACAAAGAAAAAAATCTATTGTGAGTGAGTTTAAGCTAATCTTTGTGCTGCCTCTTTATATTAGCACCCCCACAGGAATAATGTATTTTTTAATTACTTATTTTCAATCATCCAGTGTTTATCAACTAAAGGAAATTTCCACTTTTTTAGGATATTTGACAATACTAATTTTAATACAATTTTTATTTTATATATCTGTAAAGAAAAACTTTTTAGTTAAACTCAATAAGGATGTTGTCTTGAATAATGAAGGAGGGGGTACTTATTTTGAAAATATTTAACGCAATAAAACTTACGAAAGAATACCGAAACTCTGGTGATAGAAAAAAAACCATGGGTATCATGGACATTGATTTGGAAATTGACTCCGGTGACTTTATAGCTGTTATGGGAAAATCGGGTTCGGGGAAATCTACGTTATTAAAAATAATGGGTACAATTGATATACCAACAAGCGGATATATATTGATAAAAGGAGACAGGGTATCTTATAATAATTCTGAAAAGTTAGCAATGATGCGTAGAAGGGAGATAGGATTTATATTTCAGGATTTCTACTTAATTAATACATTATCTATAAAAGAAAATATTATGTTACCAATGATTTTAGATGGCAAAGATGGCAAAGTAGCATCAGAAATCACTGAAAAAAATGCGGCTTACTTTGATATTGTAAATATCATAGCAAAATATCCATATGAAATATCAGGAGGCGAAAAACAAAGAGTTGCTATATGTAGGGCGCTTTCAAACAATCCAGATATTATTCTTGCAGACGAACCAACAGGCAATTTAGACTCTTATTCAACAAAAAAAGTTATTGATAGTTTATTAATGCTTAATCAAGAATATAAAAAGACTGTTATTGTAGTGACACATGATCCATTGCTAGCCAGTTTCTGTAAAAAAGCAATTTTTTTAAAGGATGGAAAGATTGAAAGAGAAATCGAATCTTGCGATGATCAGCAAGAATTTCACAAAAGAATATTAGATACAATTATAGATATAGATAGTTCTTTTACGGAAAAAGCAACTTGACCTAATATTGAGAGGTTCGTGTTTGGGTTAAAAAGTGCAACCGATTTGTGTGAACGGAGCAGCGTTTCTCTTCAAACGGAGTAAACAGCACTGTGTTTTATTTATGATGTATAATTGCGGAAGAACCTCGATGCGAACCATCTGTACTGTCAAACTAAGCCACCCTTCCACTCGAACTGGTACAGTTGGAGTTGGAATGAATCTACACTTGCAATCCATTATGATACGGCAGTGGTGCCTTCTGATGTGAAGGACAGTTGAATAAATATTATGGAACTGTAATTTATAGGGGGAAATGGCCATAGATGATTATCACCGTCATGGATGGGTAGAATAGTTATCGTGCATCAAGTATTATCGTGCGTGAGAACTGTGATGCCAGAAAAATAGCGGAAATACGATTTGGTTTGCACGATAACATGTAGTGGAAATTCAACATTTCGCTCCAATGCACGATAACACCGGAGATGTCGCGCCGGATTGAGGACTTTTTTCCATATACAGCCTTTGTGCTTTAATATTATCGTGCAATTCACAGGGGCATTTTTTTAACTGTTGAGTTATCGTGCATCTGCTTATTTGGGGAGAAAGTCACAGGCACGTTCTATGATATGTAAGTGCTTCAAAAGATGGCGTCTGGTATCAGAAAGCTTTGTATGTTAAGCTAATATCATCTATTTGAGGCACTTCTTTCGTTTTTGTACCAACCTGCATTGTTCAGGCAATTCTCACCATAATGGTTCTGTCACGAATTCCTGTCTTTGAATCTTTTGGTGCAGACAGCATTGATGCCAGTGCTGCATCCGGAACCGTTGGACGATTCAGTTTGGGTTCCCTCAGGAATGGGACATTGGTTTGTAAGATTTTCTCTTTAGCCTTTCCATTAGCCCAATCAGATTCTCGTCCAGATTCCTGCCGTATTCCTCTTTGGTCATCCCATCGATTCCCACAGCTTTCTTACCATCCATTTTCTCGTGGCACTCTTTTAATAATTCTTTATCAATCATGTGCCCTATTGATGTAAACACCATGTCTGGATTCTCGCTTGATAATTGTGATATTCTCGCCAATTTCGTTTCCATTATTTCTCCAATCTCTGTGTATCGATAATGTTTCCTCTTTGATATGACTTTACATAGCAGGACAGTGAGGAACTGTCCTTTCTCGACTTCCCCATTTATGGGTAATATTTGGCTATCCGACTGCCTGCATCCCATTTGCTTTCCTCCCTTCTACCGGTTGTATGGCATACCGCATATTTACACGATATGCGGAGGATACAGGCTCTCCCCAGTTGACATGTTATCATTGTGTAGCATGACTGACTCTCAGACACCGCGGCAGTGTGTGAAATCTCACCATGTCGATAAGCACACATGTTGCCTTCCATAGCTTCAAAAATGTCGGCCTGCCGGTCTTGTAAATTTCGGTGCTCTATCATCCGCCCTACTACCTTGCTGTCTACGCTTAGCTTATGTCATTGCTTCCATAAGCTCAAGACTCGCTACCGGTGATGTGGTTAGCATCTTTCCGGACAGGGTTTCCACCTGTTAAATATCACACCCTTTTCTGGGCGCACTGAAGCACTTACGAATTAATACAGTAAATTAGTTATTTTGATCCAAGTTATTGTCAAAGAAGTTACGTATTGGTATAATATGTATATCTTAAGATGGGAAGGAAATTATTGAAATGAGAAAAAAGAGGGTAGTGGCAAGTATTATTGTCTTGGTAATGGTGCTGAATAGTTTGAGCTCAATGTGGTTGTATGCAGCAGAGAGTGAAACGGTTTTTGAGAGTGAAAATGAACAGGAGTCAACAGCAGAAGACGAGTTTAGTGAAGCATCATCAGAAAATGATGACGAAATTTTATTTCAGACTGAAAGTGATACAGATGAGGAGTTAAATCAGGAAGTATCATCTGAGGTAAGTACAGAAACATTTACTGAGGAGGAACCAAATGAAAATATTCAAAAAGATAGTATTAACTTAGAAGAAAAAGAACCGGATGTTTTTGAGAAAAAAAAGAGCTTGAACAGGGATGGTGGAACATCAGGTAATATAAGCATGCTGAGTCTAGGATCTACCCATAGTGCAGCGATAACTAAAGATGGAAGTCTGTATATGTGGGGAGACAACTACTATGGTGAGTTAGGAAATGGAACTGTAGAGAACAAATCGAAACCTATAAAAGTAATGAAGAATGTCAAATCGGTTAGTCTTGGTGGCAATCATAGTGGAGTTATAACTACGGACGGTAGTCTATATACGTGGGGATACAATGCATCTGGTAAGTTGGGAAATGGTACATTGAAGGATAGCGCTAAACCTATAAAAGTGATGGATAATGTGGAAACGGTTAGTCTAGGGTTCCACCATAGCGGGGCAATTACTACAGATGGAAGTTTGTATATGTGGGGAGATAACTTTTATGGACAGTTAGGCAATGGTACAGTAGAAGATAGCTCTGAACCCAAGAAAATATTAGATAATGTACAATCAGTTAGCTTAGGATCTTATCATAGCGGGGCAATTACTACAGATGGAAGCTTATATATGTGGGGGTGGAATTCCAATGGAGAGTTAGGAAATGGCTCTGCAGAAGACAGTTACCGCCCTATAAAAATAATGGATAATGTAAAATCAATTAGTTTAGGTGGAGCGCATAGCGCAGCGATAACTACAGACGGAAGCTTGTATATGTGGGGGGCTAATTCCAATGGGGAGCTGGGAAATGGGACAGTTGAGGAGATTCATCGTCCTATAAAAATAATGGAAAATGTAGAATCAGTTAGTTTGGGTACCTATAATAGTGGAGCTGTTTCTATAGATGGAAGTATGTACATATGGGGGAAGGATTTTACTAGTGACTCAGAGGACGGATTGGATTATGAAAAAAATATCATACCCAAACAAATAATGAATAACGTGGGAGCAGTTAGTTTAGGCTGTTATCATAATGGACTACTTACTACTAGTGGTAGTCTATATATGTGGGGATGGAATTATGATTATCAGCTAGGAAATGATACTACTAAGAAAGAAAATAGTCCAATTCTTATACAAATAGGGGATGATGATGATCCGATTATAGAAGATGAAGATATTCCTATTATAATTGTACCTGGTATTATGGGAAGTAATTTATACACACCAACATTGGATTATAAAATCTGGGGTCCCAATATGGATGACCTGTATTTTGTACCGGGCATAACAGCAAATTATCTAGGAGTAGATTCATATAAAAAGCTTGAAGTAAAATATAATGATGATGATTTAAACAGTATGAGAAATAAAGAGTACGGCGTGAATAACTCGTATAGAGATTTAGTAAATACGTTATGTGATAATTTCCCGGACCGACCTATTTATTTTTTTTCATACGACTGGCGACTCTCGAATGTTGAATCAGCCAGAGACCTAAATAAACAAATAAATGTTATATTGGATAAGCATGGGGGCGAGAAAGTGGATATAGTGGCTCATAGTATGGGGGGATTGGTAACTTCTCTTTATGTAGAAAATAATGGGACTGCCAAAACTAATAAAATTATAACTTGCGGAACCCCATATGAAGGTGCGCCACTTTTATTAAATAGAGCATTAGGTCGGGCTGCAACAGGTGAAATCATAGATCCACTTATGTATATGCGTGGATTACAGGAAGATATAAAAACCAAGTTCCCAGCGTTGGCAGAGTTAATACCTAATAATAGTTATTACAATAGTTATAAGTGGGTAAATGATAATTGGGAAATGCTTAGTTATGTAAAGTTTTCTAATATATGCAGAGCTATATTTGGTGGAAACTTTATTAAGGCTCAAGAAATACATACCAAAATGAAAACTAACAATGACAATTTTTATGTTGGACATAATATTTTGTACGATATGAATAATACATATTTTATTGTTGGTAAAGGCCAAATAACATGTAAGGCAGGAATGATAGTTGAAAATAGTAAAAGTAAAGTAGGTTATGCTTGCGAAGACTTATTTTATGAGAATAATGGTGATGGGACAGTACCGTATTTATCAGCAACAATGTCGGGAGAATTGAATGAGATTGGAAACGATGCAGGTGGTAATTCAAGATATTTAGAAATAAATACGGATCATGGAGGTACGGTAAAACATAATAAAGCACTTAGATACATTGTTGAAACACTGGGAACAAGTGGCTCATTTACTATTAGTGATGGCAATAAAAAAACATCATATGTAGTAGCGAAAGCATATTGCCCAGTTGAAGTTTCAGTTTCAAAGGATGGTGAGGAGCTAAATTCATCTATTGACAAATTAGCTATGAATTCATCTTTCGGAACTCTTGATTTTTGTGGGATAGATGGGGATATAAAAGTTTTTTGTTTAGAAGATGCAGAGTATAGTGTTAAATTAAATGGAACTGACAGCGGTTACATGGATTTAGTGATAGAACATTATGACGAAAATGGTGAATGCGTTCAAGAGAGAAGGTTTCTAGATATACCATTAACAGATCAAACGACTATGACAACAGTTATAAATAATAAAAGTGAAACCGTATTAATAGTAGATAGTAACGGTGATGGGGAAAATGACCAGAAATGGACAGTGGGTGATGGAGAAACCGCTAAAGTAGAAGATATGAATAAAAAATATAATATAACTTTTAACCCCAACGGTGGAAAAACAACTACAACATCCAAAACAGTTACACAGAATCTTACTTATGGAACACTACCAATACCGACGAGAATAGGTTACAGTTTCCGAGGATGGTATACATCAAAGACTGGAGGAACTAAAATCACACTAACCAGCAAAGTAATGATAACATCAGATCAAACTTTATACGCCCAATGGGAGAAAGTTAACGTAAAGAAACCTAAAATTTCCAAACTTACAAACAAAAAAAGTAAGAAGGTTACGGTAAAAATCAAAAAGGTATCTGGAGCAGAAGGATATCAGATTCTATATTCTACAAATAAAAAATTTAAGAGAACTAAGAAGACAAAGATGACAGCAAAAAATTCATTAACAATAAAAAATCTAAAGAAAGGTAAAGTGTATTATTTCAAGGTCAGAGCTTATAAAAGTGATTCCACAGGTGCAAAAGTTTATGGTAAGTATAGTACCAAAAAGAAAATATTAATCAAGAAATGATAGTGTCAAGTCATGCTTTAAAACGATTTTATATAAAATTAATATCTATTAATATGTGGGCAGGAAGGACATAAAAAATGTAAGTGCTTCAAAAGATGACGTCTTCTGCACTCCTAAATTGTGTAGTATACTGGCATTATCTATTTGAGGCACTTCTTATGTTTTTGTACCAGCCTGCATTCTTCCGGTAATTCTTTTGACCATGGGAGGTACTTATCAACCAGCTCTGGTTGATTATAAAAATCTGTATCTGGCATTACTTTTAGGACATAACGCAGATACTCATAAATATTTAAATCATTTGCCCTTGCGCTTTCCACAAGGGTATACAGGACTGCATTCGCAGTTGCTCCTTTGGGGGTATCAGCAAAGAGCCAAGCTTTCCTTGCTGTTGCAAATGGACGTATGTGGGATTCACACAATTGTTCGAAATGACCAGCCTGCCATCAACAAGGAATGTTTCCAGATACTTTCTCTGGTTTCTGGCATATCCCAGGGCTTTTGTGAGTTTCTCGTTTGTGGTGGGTATGGCTGATGTTTCTTCTACCCACGACCAAAATGCATCAAGAATGGCTCTCGATGCCTCCTGACGCTTTTCTCTCTTCTCTTCATAGGTTAAGTCCTTCATCTCTGATTCCAGCTTGAACAGAAGATTGATGAGCTCCCGGCCTTCGGCTCCTTTGGATCCTGATAGTTCCTTCCCATTTGTATCTAATGGGATGCTTTCAACCATGTATCTCCTTACGTGAGCCCAACAGAGATTTCTGATTATCCCTTCCACTTTCTCATAACCTGTATATGCGTCTGTGGTCAGATAGCCATGGAATCCTTCCAGCAACTCCCTGGCAACGTCACCTCCCCTGGTCCGGGAATAATGGAAGTATGTTGCTCTGACGTCTTCGCAGGCGCCACTCTGGATGACCCACATCCATGAATCACTGCTGGCTTTTTTCCCGGCTTCCTTATTACACTGGATTCTTGTTTCATCCATATGGAGGATTTCACATTCCAGAAGTATCTCGTGAATCCGGTTGTAAATCGGAGCCAGCCATTCCTCGCTGCAACGGATGACCCAGTAAGCCATGTTCCTTCTTGGCAGTACCAGCCCCAGCCGGTAAAAGTCACTTTCCTGCCGGTTCAGGGGAACTCCCATTCCGAATTTTTGATACATGGCCTGGGCAACCAGTGAGGCAGTGGCTATGGAATGAGGTAGAACCGGAGTGGGAACAGCAGCCTTCTGGAAATGATCCTTTGGGAACTCACTTCCCTCTGTTCCGCATTCCATACATTTTGCTACCTGCTGGACAATCTGCACCACCTTCAGTTTCGCCGGAATGAATTCCACCTCGGTGCGGACAACCTTCTTTCCAATCACTTTTAATTCACTCCCACACTGGGAACAGGAATCTTCCGGATTAATGATGTACTCCTCGATTTCTTTGGGAATGCCCGCCAGCATTTCAGCACGGATACCAGGCTGCCTTGCGGTACGGGTATAACTTGGGACAGTGCTCTTTTTCTGCTCATCCCACAGCTCTTTTGCCAGCTCCTGTGTTGTTTCGAAAAGATTTAGCTGCCCTTCAATCTGACCGGAACATTCTGAGGATCTGCCAAATAATTTCTTACGTGCATGAAGCAGTGCCTGGATCATGTTTTCTATCTGTATATTCTGTTTTTCAATGATTTTATCCTTGGCTGCCAGCTGTTCCTTCTGCGCTTGGACAAGCTCCCTTAATTGAAGCAGTTCTTCATGCTCTGTCATGGTCATCCAGTCCTCTTTTTCCGTGGTTTGTTATAGAACTATTATACCATTTTTTGACGTTTTCTTCTACGATTCAGGCTGCTTTAATATCTCGAAAAATGCTGAATTTCAGGGTGTTTTCGAGCTTTTCTTCGTCATATTCCCAGGATTTAAAAACATGTTTTTCCAGCACATATTTCAACAGGGGTGAGTGCCTTTTTCTGCTCCATTTCCAGCCCCTGGAGAAGCCATTCCAACTGTTGGAATGCAATCTCTTTGACTTCGGATGGATTCCTTGGCCACTGGAATTTCATTCCCTCCAACAGCTTCTTGTTTGCCAAGATAAATCCGTTTTTATCATACCTCAAGACTTTGATGGAGGTTCTTCTTTTGTTACAGAAGATGAATACACATTTTTCAGAGAATGGATCAAGTCGGAGCTGCAGGTTGACAATTGCCACCAGTCCATCTATCTGTTTACGGAAATCGGTCGGGCCGCACTTGACAAAAATATGCGTCGCATCTTCTGCAAAACGATCTAACATAGTTCCTGCAGCCGTCTGATGAATTCCGCTGCAAGTCTTGCAGTTTCTGAGTTGGATATAGAAATCTGCAAATCCCTCCAAGATATCTGAAGCTGTGCTGTGGTTTCAAATATCGGTTGAAATGCTGGCTTTAGTTCTGCAAACACTGCAGCCTCATTTTTTTCTGGTTCGCCTTCCTCGTCAGTTCCAGTACGTTTTCTCCAGTAGTAGTAGGCATGTTTTGAAAGATTATTTTTTTCACACCAGGCAGTAACTTTTAAACCGCTGGCCTTTTGATCCGCAATTCTTTTTCTCCAAGTTTCTAATGATACCTGATTCATAATGTACCTCCTAAATCTCTTTATTTAGGAAAGTGTACCTTATTTGCAGTAGCTTTGCACTACGTCATCTTTTGAAGCGCTTACTACACTATCAGCCTTAACCCACCCAACGGCTGGAAATTTCTTTTTTAAATGGATGATTCCTTTTGTGACGGCAGCATTCAAATCATCAGGATTTGTCCAATATTTAACCATTTTCTTTTGAGTAAGATCACGAAATGCCTTTAATTTCTCTTTTCCTACATCTTTGCTTTCAGATTTTCCTGATACAATTTCATCTGGGTTTTTGTGTAGGAAAGAAATTATTGGCTTTTCTGTTTCCAATGCATAATGATACTCCATCTCAGTATAACTCACACCATCAGCGTTTGTTGATCCATACCGACCACCAATAATCAAAATATAATAATCACTATCATCTATCACATCTTTAATTAATGACCATTGGTCTTCATTTGAAGCCGGAAAAAGTTCCATACCAGCGGGAATACAATCAGTTTCAAGAAGAGCTTGCATTACGGCTTTACGCTCTTCTTGTAAATCTTCATATATTGAACTTACAAACACCTGAAATCGCTTGTCCATACATATACACCTACTTTCTTCGTTAATATAATGCCCTGCCAGATTTACTGTTCATAATGCTTTTATATACTCTACCTAAATTGCTCATTATTGCTAAGACACAGCAATTAAGGTAGTTCTCCTAGAATTATGATTATACCATAATCGCACACTTGGAATTATATGGATAATGCGCCTGATGTTTTTTTGTGTGAGATTCGTTATAAACATAATGGGCAATTGAGAAGCTATAAAAGGCTCTATCTAATATGGGCAATGTGATATTGATGCTCTTTACGATAAATATTCTATATCATAATAACCATTGATCATTTTCCACTCCCCGCCTTCATCGCCATGAATAACATTTTCACCTTCATATATCATTCTGAATTTGATTTGCTTCTCAAATTGCTGACCGCTGTGTTCAATCGTCACATCAATATAAACTTCAGAAATTACAGGCGCTTCATCCACAGTATTGACAATGCAATATTTTAATAGACTTTTGTTATTTACTATATTTTTAATTTCTGCTATTTTATTTTTTTTCGATTCAAATTTTTGATTGTACCATGTACGATCAGCCATAAATCCGTAATTCTTTTTTTGCCATAACTCAAAGAACTCAACAACACTCTTTTCAGGTGACCAATCAGGCAAATCCGTTGAACTTATATTCTCTACACTCATAACGACAGAATCAAACTCTCTCGGTTCCCATTTCTCAACTTTTTTATATACTTCCTCGTTTGCCCGCTTACTTGCCTCATAGGATTTCCAACTATCTTTTATTTCATTCCAAGATTCTTTTAATGTTTTTAGGGGGGCAGGTGGTGGTGCAGTCTTCTTTCCATCAGCAATATCTTTTCCCCAATCAATGACCGCGCCTAAACATCCCCAACATTTTGCCGCAACATAAATGTTGTTAAAATTCAGATCACGCCCATGCAAAATTCCATTCCTGAACGGCATTTTAATCTCATCATTGTTTGTCTTCTTCCGACTTTGGTTATATATACTTTTTAGTTTTGTAAGTCCGGTATGGTGTCCGGCAATACTATCCCATGAGGTTAAATCAGTCTTTTCTGCAAAAAAGCCCGTTTCTTTGGATATATCGTTAACAATGCCGTCGATAATCATTAAAAGCAATGGCACACAAGCATAATATCGACCATTTTCATATTCCTCAAGTGCGTATAATGCTAATTGCTTACGAGGCTTATAGGCATCAATTACACTTCCTCTTGAAACAATCATCATGCGAATATTTGAAAAATCTTTGTAATAAGACAATATTTCATTTTCAGCAGCTTCGGCATCGCCTTGTTTCATTAACTCAACTGCTACCTGCATTGTAGGAACATGAAAGGATTCATATGCAATCCATCCTTTTTCCGCAAAAAATGTATTAAACTCGTCTGGAAGTTTAGTTAGATCATCGAGTTGTTTCCGCATCGTTTTAATATCCGGCATATCGTCAAACTTTATTCCAAATAGTTTGCAGATTTTTAATATGACCGATGCTACAGCCATTTCACCTTTAAGCTGCTTGGTGGAAGGATTATCTTTTATTGGTGCGTTTTTGTTATTCATTCACATTATCCTTTCAAAGCGAGTCATGCTTTCCACATTTTGTAATTTATGTGGTGTGAAAAATCAACTTCCCAAAATAGTCAAAATTGTTTATTAGTCGAAGTTCCTATTATCTATGAATAAACATTAAACGAAGTTCAAATCTGTTTTTCAATAACTCAGTTTGCTTACTAAAGAACGTGGCTTGCTCGCTAAATTGGATTTTGTCCATGTGTTAATAATTCATCGGTTATTTATTTAGACAATTTTAAGATGAAATTCTCCAAAACATCATTCCATTTATCCAATCTTAAAACACTTTTCATTAAGTTATCTCTATAATTCACTTCATCAATATTTAATACTTCAAACATTATCCTTCGGTATAACAAACTCATTTTTAGTATATATAAAACAGATTCATTACCGTTAAAATACACACCTCTCTGTTCACGTTTGATGTGCATTATTTTAACTCTACTATTAACCATCGCCGACAAAAACTGCTCATAGTTATTTGATAATTCACTTCTGAAAATATCCACACCATATTTTGTAATCAACACATCTAAACAATTTTTTAGAGATGTACCACGAGCACCCGGAGTTAGTGAAGTGAAAAAATTAGTATGTTTTTTTATAATTTCAATAAGAGGCTCCGCTAACTCAATCAAAAATGCACACTTAACATCTACAGTTATTCCACTATCACTTAATGAATAAAGATACATTTGATGCACCACATCCAATTCATCGAGTAATTGCTCCCATTTGCAAAACAATTCTGTTGTAAGAACAGAATTAAATCCAAGCAATTTACCCACACTATAATTACAAAAGTCAGCAGACGAAAAATAGGATAATCTCCCCTTCATAAAATGCTCTTTACGTGAACTTAACACATTCTCCTCAACTGTATCAGATTCAGATAATCGTATTTCTGACAAAGAAATAAAAGTACCGTCCAACAGCATTAGCAGCCTTTCGATACGTGAAAATACTGCGTGCAAATCAATTACAGAAACGTCTTCATCCGATGTTATCATAATTTCCCTAATTCCACATTGTTCCACTTTAATATGAAATTGTTTATCTCCACCTGTGTCAAATTCAATCATATACGGTCCATCTAGTTTTAATTTATCATATTTGAAAATGGCAGTTAAAGATTTGCATTTTACTATTTGCTCCATAATTTTTTCTCTCCAAACCGGAATTTATATCTATTTTCACAGTACGGATTAATTGTAATTCAACGGTACAGTTGATTCAACCTTTTCAACAATTTTATCAAAGCACTTACAATGTATTAATGCATTTCCTGTTATTCTATCGTTTGTGCCCTTAATAATAGTATCAGCTAACTGATTTAGTTCTGGAATACTGACACATTCTGCAACTTCGGCCATCCAAAAAATCAATTCTCCACATTTTATTGATTTAGGAAATATTTTGTTTAAATCGGTGCGTTCACAATATGAGACTATCAAATGCCACCATTGGCTTGGTTTCGCTTTTGTATAATCAACTTCAACATCTTTTTCATGTGCATATTCAATATATCCACCACTTTTTTGTTGGTATCCTGATTTAACTAAACGAGTTGTAATGGGGCAATCAGCCTTTTCCTTTGACTCATAAAATTTTCTAATCTGATATACATTCATAAAATACCCCAGCCTTATGCCTTTTCAATATTTAATACACAAATTCTTGTTTGTCGTTATGTCACCTTATTACTCTATTACTGTCTACACGTTATAATTAAAATTATCTTTTAGCCGATATTCCCATTAACTATGTATTAAACATAATGGGAGTTGAACGACAATACTAAAGACCCACAAATATGAATATATGATACTTAATCTATATGCAATGCCTGCTCAAAAAACATTTCAATACTATCAGGCGAAATACCGGAGTCAAAATATGTATTAAGTGTGTCAAAATATAGCACTACATTTTTATTTTTCATTAAAAGATGTCTAGTTCGTTGAAATATCGCTATGTACTCCTGAGGGGTCACAGGAGAATTTTTCATACCAGAATAGATATGTTCAAAAAGCATATCGCCTGTAATTCTTTTATTTAAAACAGAAGCATTCTTGATTACAACTGCAACAAAATCAGCTAAATCCAAATATGGAATTCGAGTCAATGAAAAGAAAATATTAACCCACTTTAGACCTATTTTCATTTCAGATAAAGATATTTTTCTATACGCAAATAATCTAATGGTTTCAGCTTTTTCAATTGGACCTATAATGCAATCTTTTAAGTCGTTTGCAATAGCTTGTAAATGTTTTTCGCATTCTTTATCGGATAGCTGTGATTGCTCAATTGCAAAAACTGCTTCCATGTAAATCGACTGAATTGTTGAACTGAGTCGAATTGATGTAGTGAGAAAAACGATAATTGTAAACATCACCCAAACAAGGATAAAACTAATGAAAAATGCTGGAGTCCAAGTTACAGTATATACCGTGAGCAAACCTGCAGATAATGCTAAAACTGCTTCTCCATAATTTTTTGATTTAAAATATACAGCAATAGCAGAGAGAAATATATCGGCTGTAAGCATTCCAAGTTGAAATGTTGTATTGCTACCAATTTTTTCTGCTGCAAAAATCATTAACAATGTAAAGGTAAGCATAAGTAATGGCATTCCTTTATATAACGTTTTAAGCAGGGATACCAATGCCTTCCATGAATTATGTACACTATCTAGAATTTTTTTATCTTTCAATTTTATCGCCCTTTTCACTCCATATATACCCAAAATAAGGCTGCGGAATTGATCTTATATTTTTGTGCCACTTTATCAAAATCATATTTAACCAACGGAAAAGCTCTATCAAAAGGCAGATTATCACGGAGTAACAATCTATTTACCACCAAACTAGCTTCTTCTTTGACAAGGTCACTCATGCAACTAATGTTTTTTAAAATTTCATCATTGCTAGACTTACAACCAGTCATCAATCTTGCAATTTCACATTGTTGTTCTACAGTCACTGGTATCACTCTCCATCTTTTTATAAAAAAAGCTTCGTTATTACAGACTAGTCTGTTCGTAATGTTTTGTATGAGGTGCTTGTGAGAAATTTTCATACAAACAATTTTAGAACTAACTTCCCATTATTGTTAATAATTGAACATTTTGTTGCTTGTTACCAAATTCGTATTATAGCAATAATTTTTATTGGATATTTCATATCATGATATACCATAATATTCCATTATGCAATATTTATCTACAAAATCTCATATATATCTTAAGACTACTTAAGAAAGATAAGAATTATAATAAGATTTCAACGGAACAAAGCAAAGTTGAAAAAGCATATATGAAATTAAAGCTATCAAAAAAGCAAAGAAATATGGTAGATAAACTGTTATCCGCAACGGAAAGGACGTCCATGGACGCATTACGTGAATTATACATTATATCTTCGGAGCTTAAACAGACCGAAGATGCTTTGAAAGAATCCGATAGGCAATTATTTGATTACATGAAATATAACTTTTCAGAAAAAGAAAAAATGGTTTTCTATGATACAATAAATTCTATTATGAGAATTAG
>Ga0153920_1000614_pt1 | contig 14949 bp, 11 predicted proteins | sample TSNJ004MetaG_FD_104713 | JGI IMG/M metagenome (GOLD analysis project Ga0153920, IMG submission 104713) | Attine ant fungus gardens microbial communities from New Jersey, USA - TSNJ004 MetaG | ecosystem: Host-associated > Fungi > Mycelium > Unclassified | place: USA: New Jersey, Brendon T. Byrne...
CAGGGCCCAGCGGAAGCCGGCGATGTAGGCCGCGCCCAGCCCTTCCTTGCCCTTGCGGTGCATGACGTGGATCTGGCTGTCCTCGGCCGCCATCTTGTCGGCCAGCTCGCCGGTGCCGTCGGGCGAGTTGTCGTCGGCAATGAGCACGTCGGCGTCCGGCACGGCCTTGCGCAGTCGTCCCACCGTCAGGGGCAGTGACTCCAGCTCGTTGTACGTGGGGATGATCGTAATGACGCGCACGCGGCACCTTTCTCGAATTCTGCTCGGCATCCCCGCCAGCTCGGTCCGGGGGAATTAGTCCAAATTCAAATTATAGTCACCCGGGCAGCGCTCAACCGCGTTGTGACACAGTTGATCCCCGGTGACTTCGGCCCTATCCCCCGCCGCACGGCAGGGAATGTTATCTAAGGTCACCGGGGATCAACTTGATGTGCTACGCCGCAGGGGCCCGGAAAGCGGCCCGCGGCGTGGCGCTGATCACCAGCCTAGTCCCCTACCCACCGGTTGTGTCAACCATTCGGTGACTACTGGATACACAAACTTGCGCCAAGTCACACATGCAATCAGCGCTTCCTGGCAGTTGCCTTTCCGGGGGCTTGGGGCGCGGTGCTAGGAGCGTACCGGCAGCGCGTCGAACAGGGTGATTCCGGCCCGCACGGTGCGCAGGCATTCGGGGATCTGCTCGTCGATGACCGGCAACAGCGGGGTGCCGGCCCGGGCATCGGTGGACCAGGAGGAGATGCGTTCATCGGGGGTCTGCACGGCCAGTTCGGAGGCGCTCCACACAGCGAAGGTGGCCGGGGCACCGATCACCAGCTGCCCGGTGTACGGGCTGGCCTGGCCCATGGCGCGGTAGGCGGAACGGGTCTGGGCCAGGAACGCGGCCCGGGCCGAGATCCGCCCGGCCGGCTGATTCAGCCGCATCGCCGCCCGCACGGTCGCCCAGCCATCCACCTCGGTGACCGGCGCGTCCGAGCCGAGCACCACCGGCACCCCGGCGGAGAGCATCGCGGCCAGGTTGTTCATCTGCCCGGCCCGCTCTCCCAGGCGCTGACGGTACATGCCGTGCTCCGCGCCCCAGTACTCGTCGAAGCGCGGCTGCATGGACACGGTGATCGAGTAGGCCAGCAGGCGCTGGCGGCTGGCCTCATCCACCATTTCGGCGTGCTCCAGGCGGTGCCGTCCGGCCTGCAGCCGGGCCACGCCGATGCGTTCGGCGGCCAGGTCGAACCCGTCCAGCACGGTGTCCAGCGCGGCGTCGCCGATCACGTGGAAACCGGCCTGGGTGTTGGTTTCGCTGCAGGCAACCAGGTGGGCGGCGATCTGCTCCGGATCCAGGAACAGGGTGCCGCGCTCACCCGGGGCGTCGGCATAGTCCTCGCGCAGGGCGGCGCTGCGGCTGCCCAGCGAGCCGTCCACCTTCAGGTCCCCGCCCAGGCCCAGCACCCGCGGCGAATCGAATTCGTCCGCCAGTGCGCGGGCCTCATCCGCGCCGCTGACCGCCTGGCCCCAGTAGGCGTAGACCTCGGGCAGCTGCTGGTCATCCTCTGCCAGCAGCGCCTTCAGCGCCGGCTTGCCGCCCAGGTGTTCGGCGGCCATTTCCACGACCACCGCGAAGCCGCGGGAGGCGTAGTGCTCCAGTGCCCGGCGCTGGTGGGCGGACACCCGGGCCGGGTCGGCGTCCAGGGCGGCGGCGATCTTGTCGCGTTCGGCGCCGTGCACCAGGCCCGGGGTGATGTCCTTGAGCTGCAGCAGTTCCAGCAGCCGCTGGTTGACCAGGGCGCTGTGCTTGTCGATGCGGGTCAGGTAGTAGCCCTTGCCGCCGGCGGCGGCCTCCAGCTGCTCGGTGGCGGGCAGTTGCCCGGTGGCCCAGCGGGTTTCGTCCCAGCCGTGGGCGGTGATGAGCTGCCCCTCAGTTGCCCCGGCCAGCTCCCGCAGCCGCGCAACCAGGTCCTCGGGGCTGCGGCCGGTGCTGAGGTCCTCACCGGACAGCACGGCCCCCAAATCCGCAAGGTGGGTGTGGGAGTCCACGAAGGCCGGGGTAACGAGCCCGCCCTCAAGATCAACGACCTCATCGGCGCGTTCGGCCTGGCGGTCGGCGGCTTCCTCCCCGCCGATCCAGGCGACGGTGTTCCCGTCGATCATCATTGCGGTGGCGAACGGGTCGGCCGACGAGTAGATCGATCCGTTGCGGTACAGGGTCAGTGCCATGAATTCCTAGTCCTCAATCCGCACCTGTAGGTGCTAATCCAATACATTCGAGTACGCCACCACGCCGCGCTTGACCAGGTCCACGGCCTTGTGCGCGTTCTTGGACAGCCTGGTGGGCAGGTCAGGGTTCTTGGCCAGCTGGTCCAGGGTGTCGATGACCTGCTTGGCCCACCGCACGAAGTCCCCGGGGGCCAGATCCGCCCCGCGCAGGCAGGTGTTCAAGGTGGCGCCGCGCGCCCACTTGTACATCGGCCAGATCAGCCCGGACTCCGGCGGGGCGGTGGGTTCCAGGCCCTTGGCCTCCTCCACGTCCGAAAGCTGCGCCCAGGACTTGACCATCAGCTCCCACACCCCGGCCACCCGTTCGGTGGGCATCTTCGGATCCGGGCGGTCATAGTCGCGCCGGGCCTGGTAGACCAGGGCGGCGGTGACGGCGCACAGCTCCTCGGCGTTCAGCGAGTTCAGCGCCCCGGTTTCCAGCACCCGGCTGGTCAGCAGGTCGCGTTCGCCGTAGATGCGGCGCAGCCGGCGCCCGGCATCGGTGATGACCGGTTCGTCGTCCTCGGCCTGCGGGGCGATGTAGCCGAAGTGCTCGAGCACCGCGAAGACCTTGTCGAACTGCTTGGCGATGGTGTTGGTGCGTCCGGAGATCTGCCGGCGCAGCCGGTCGGTTTCCTTCTTCAGCTTCCAGTAGCGTTCGGCCCAGCGGGCGTGTTCCTCACGGTCCGAGCAGTGGTGGCAGGGGTGGTCCTGCAGCTGGCGGCGCAGCCCCTCCACCTCGCGTTCGAAGTTGTCGCTGCCGGCGTAGTCGAACCCGGCCGCGTCCTTGCGCGGGGGCCGGTGCTCGTGGATGGCGTTGCGCAGCGCCGCGGCCAGGTCCTTGCGTTCCTTGGGCGACTTGCCGGTGAACGCCTTGGGCACCTTGATCCGCGAGACGATCTCCAATGGACCACGCAGGTCCTCCACGGAGAGCCGGCGCAGCCGGCCTTCCTCGGTGAGCACGGTGTGCCGCGGGTCGTAGAGCGAGGTGTCCACCTCCACGATGACGGCCCGGCCAAAGCGCCGCGAGCCAGGCAGGTCCACCACGTCCCCGCGGATCACCGCCTGCATGGACTTCTCCGCCGCCGAACGGCGTTCGTGCTGGCGGTTGCGGGAGAAGTTCTTCTCCGCCGCGCTCAGCTTGCGGCGCAGCGCACTGTATTCCTGGAAATCCCCCAGGTGGCACTGCATGGCCTTCTGGTAGCCGGTCAGGGATTCCTCGCGGGACTGCACCTGGCGGGCCAGGCCCACCACGGAGCGGTCGGCCTGGTACTGGGCGAAGGAGGACTCCAGGATCCGGCGGGTCTGTTCCCGGCCGAACTGGGCGAGCAGGTTGGTGGACATGTTGTAGGTGGGGCGGAAGCTGGAGTTCAGCGGGTAGGTGCGCTTGGAGGCCAAACCGGCCAGCGCCTCGGGTTCCACCTCCGGGTTCCACATCACGATGGAGTGGCCCTCGATGTCGATGCCGCGCCGTCCGGCCCGCCCGGTGAGCTGGGTGTACTCCCCCGCGCTGATCTGCACATGTGCTTCACCGTTGAACTTCACCAGCTTTTCCAGCACCACCGAACGGGCCGGCATGTTGATGCCCAGGGCCAAGGTCTCGGTGGCGAAGACGACCTTGAGCAGGCCACGGGCGAACAGGTCCTCGACGATTTCCTTGAAGATCGGCAGCAGCCCGGCGTGGTGGGCGGCATACCCGCGCATCATCGCGTCCCGCCAGGACCAGAACTCGAGCACCTCCAGGTCATCGGAGGGGATCCGGTAGGCGACTTCCTCCAGCGCTTCGGCGATCTCCGCGGCTTCCGCATCCGTGGTCAGGCGCAGGTCCGCCATCGCGCACTGGTGCACGGCGTTGTCGCAGCCCTTGCGGGAGAAGATGAAGAAGATCGCCGGCAGCAGCGCGGCCCGGTCCAGGGCAATGATGCTCTGCGGGCGGGTGGCGCGGGCCGCCTCGGGATGCGGCGGGGTGTAGCGGTCTCGGGGGCCGCCCCGGCGTCCGCGCCCGCCGGGGCGGAAGGGCCGGGTGAGCTTGCGCAGGTCCGGGTTCACCGCCGCGCGGGACTGCTGCCCGGCGGTCTGGTCGAAGGAGACGTCCTCGGCGAACAGGTCCATCAGCTTGGTGCCGACCATGACGTGCTGGAACAGCGGGATCGGACGGTGTTCGGAGACGATGATGTCGGTGTCCCCGCGCACGGTGTCCAGCCAGCCGCCGAATTCCTCGGCGTTGGAGACGGTGGCGGAGAGGGAAATGATCTGCACGTTCTGCGGCAGGTGCAGGATCACTTCCTCCCACACGGCCCCGCGGAACTTGTCGGCCAGGTAGTGCACCTCGTCCATCACCACGTAGCCCAGCCCGTCCAGGGTGCGTGAGTCGGCGTAGAGCATGTTGCGCAGCACCTCGGTGGTCATCACCACCACCTGGGCTTCGGAGTTGATGGAGGTGTCCCCCGTCAGCAGGCCCACATTGCGCGCCCCGTGCACCCTGACCAGGTCCGAGTACTTCTGGTTGCTCAGCGCCTTGATGGGGGTGGTGTAGAAGGCCTTGCGGCCCTGGGCCAGGGCCTGGAAGATCGCGAACTCACCGACCACCGTCTTGCCGGCCCCGGTGGGGGCGGCCACCAGCACCCCCTTGCCCTGGGCGACCGACTGGCAGCCCTGCTCCTGGAACGGGTCCAGGTCGAAGCCGAGGCTGGCACGGAAGTCGGGCATCAGCGTGCCGCGCTCAACTGCCCGGGCCTTGGCCTGCTGGTAGCGTTCGGCTGGGGTGCTCACTTTGACTCGGTGTCTCCTAGGTTGGGGGTTGGCCGACTCTACTCCAGACGTTCCCCGCGAGCCAGCCGTTCATTCTCGGCTTCCTGCTCGGCAAGTTTCTTGGAGCGTTTGCGGTCGTTGAGGTAACAGATCAGGGTGGCTGCCGCGAAGGTGAGGAACAGCGGGCCGGCCAGGGCGAACATGGTGATCGCATCGCCGCCGGGGGCGGCCATCGCGGCGACCAGGGCGATCAGGAAGACGGTGATGCGCCAGTTCTTCAGGATCAGCCGGGCCGGCAGCACGCCGACCATGTTCAGTCCCACCATCAGCACCGGCACCAGCATGGCCAGCCCGAAAGCCAGCAGCAGCCGGAAGATGAACGGCAGATAGTTGTCGATCGTCAGCAGCATCTCCGAGTTTTCCGGGGCCAGACCGACGAAGAACTGCAGGGCGAAGGGCAGCACGTAATAGGCCATCGCGACCCCGCCCAAAAACAGCGGCACCGCGGCGGCGGCGAAGGAGTACCCGAGGCGGCGTTCGTTCTTCTTCAGTCCCGGGACGATGAACGCCCACAGCTGGTAGAGCCACACCGGTGAGGAGAGGACCAGGCCGATGAACAGCGAGACCTTGAGCATGATGTCGAAGGGCGACATCACCGCCGCGTAGTTCACCGAGCCGCCGGCAGCCAGGACCGGGGTGAACAGCAGGTCCAGGACCTCGTCGTAGAAGAAGAACCCGGCGACGGTGGCCAGGGCCAGCGCGATCAGCGCCTTGAACAGGCGGTTGCGTGCTTCGGCCAGGTGCTCCCGCAGCGCCATCCGGCCTTCGGGGTCCTTGGGCCGCCGTTTCTTCCGCCCGCTGGTATCTGGTTGTTTAGCCACAGAGATGAGTGTTAGGAGTTCTTCTTCTCGTCGTTCTTGGGGTCGACGAATTCGCCGTCGATGGTTTCGTTCTTGGCGTCGTCATCGTCCTTCATCTTGCGCACCTCGGACTTGAAGATCCGCAGCGACTGACCCATCGAACGGGCCATGCCCGGAAGCTTCGGGGCGCCAAAGAGCAGCAGTGCCAAGACGATGATGATGACCAGGTGCCATCCCTGTAATCCACCCATGGGATTTCCCTTCTTTTGTTGCCTTTAAGTCTACGTCAGAACAGGTGTACGTCGTACACGTTCTGGCGCTGGTTCCGGGCGGCACGGCGGGCCACCCGGGCGGCGCGGCGGGCCTCAACGCGCTCGTCCTTGCCCGTCTCCTTCAGCTGCCGGATCTGATGCGGATCCCCGTGAGTCGCATCGGTGCCGCTGGGGTAGGTGCGCGGGCGCGGGGTGTAGTCCACCACGGCGCCGAGTTGGGCCATATCGGAGGAGAGCTTGTCCGCGGCGTCGCCCAGGGTTTGCATGACGCCCATGCCGCGGCGGAAGAGGCGGAAGCCGGCCACGATGGCGGCCAGCAGCGTGGCCAGGATCAGCACGGTCCACAACAGGACCCAGAACCACCAGGGAAGCATCTATGAATCATCCTCATTCGTGTTGCGTTCGGCACCCAGCCAGGTGTTGACGTAGTCCACGGCCTCGGCGGGAGCGACCACAGCAATCCTACCCCCATGGCGGGCCACCAACGGGGCGAGCACCGAGTAGTGTGAGAAACGCACCTTCGCCAGGTAGCCGCCGTCGATCTTCTTCGACCAGGCGTCGGGCTGGTACGCCTCGATCTGCGCCACACGGCTCTGGTCGATGAACAGTTCCACCTGCGGATCCTGCTCGGTGGCCGCGTAGCGCAGCTGCGGTTGGCCGCTGTCCTCATGTCGCCGGCCCAGGGTGAAGTGCTCCCCGGTGGTGTTGGCCGCCAGGATCCGGTCCAGCCGGAAGGTCAGGATCTTTTTCCGAGTGCGGCACCAGGCGCGCAGGTAGCGCCGCTGCCCGTCCTCCACGAAGCGGATTGGTTCGATGTCGCGTTCGTGGTGGCTGCCCGAGGAGAGCGAGTAGTAGTCGATGCGCACCACCTGGTGCTCGCGCACCGCCCGGGCCAGCAGCGCATCCGCGTCCTGCTCGCGCACCTGGTTCAGCGCAAAGCCCAGCGCCCCGTTCCACCCCTCGAAGCGGGCGACCGCCTCATTGAGCTTGGCCAGTGCCGAGTCCAGGGTGGCGAGGTGCTCAAAGTTCGGGATGCTGGCCAGCGCGTTCAGCCCGCCCAGGACCGCCACCGCCTCCATGGGGGCCAGCTTCTGCGGTTCGGCCAGCAGCGCCGCGTTGGAGATGGAGACCCAGTCGGTGTCCAGGTCCCCGTCGTTGACGTTGATCAGTTCATCGTGCTGCCCGCCGGGGACCCCGCACATCATGATCAGCGCCAGCTCCTGGCGCACCTTGGCCGGGCTGAGCTCGTAGCGTTCGGCCAGTTCGGCCACAGTGGCCCCGCCCTGGGCGACCACGTACTGGATCATGTCGATGTTGCGCATCACCTGCTGGGCGGTGGTGCCGCGCCCGGTGGAGCGCCGCGGCTGGTATTTCACCTCAAGCCCGGCGTAGCGTTCGGCCACCTGGCGCTGCATGGTGCGGGCCTGCTCCAGCAGGCTAGCCACCTGTTCGGCCAGCGCCTGCGGGCCGAGCACGCTCAGGTGCGGCCCGTAGCCGGCCAGTTCGGTGGCGAACGCCTCCTGGTCGGCGTAGGCGATCACCAGGGCGTCCCCCGGGGTGCCGGGTTCGGCCGGCGCGGTTTCCAGGGCCCGGGCGCGCAGCGGCAGCGCCGCCTCGGCGTGGATGCGCACCGTGGCCAGTTCGGCGTGGTGCTGCAGGTCGAAGTCCTGCAGCACCTGGGACATGGAGAACCCTTCGGGGCGCGGATGGTAGGTGCTGCCCTTGGGCAGGGTGGAAAGGGTGAAGCTGCCGGTGATGCGCGAGAGGCGAAAGACCCGGCGCTCGTTGCGGGTGTGGTCATACCCGGTGAAGTACCACTGCCCGTAGCGCTGGCCGATCCCCCACACGTCCACGGTGCGTTCGCTGTGCTGGCCGCCGGCGTCCCGGTAGGTGAAGTGCACGCTCTTGCGGTTGAACACGGCCAGCGCGCAGGCCTTGAAGTTCGGGTCGTCCATCGACAGCCGCGGCAGGTAGGAGCCCAGGTACGGGGCGATGTCCTCGGTGCTGGGCTGGGCGCCGGTGAGCCGTTCGGTGGCGCTGCGGGCCAGGGCCTGCAGCTTGGAGTCCTTCCACAGCGTGGCGGCCAGGGCGATCAGCGCGCTCTCCGCGGCGCTGAAGGAGATCGGCGGCAGGTACCAGTCGGTGGTGTCGATGCGGTAGTGCAGCACCCCGTCGTAGTCCTCGGTGACCAGGCGCAGCCCGAATTCGTTGCGGATCTCGTCCTTGGCCCGTTCGATCGCCTTTTCCCGGGCCTCGGGGTTCCCGCCCGGGTTCAGGTAGTCGCCGATGCGTTCGGCGGTCCATTTGCGCTGGCTGGTGGACAGCGCGTAGATCAGGCTGGTCAGCCGTTCGGCCCTGCTGGGCCCTTCGCTCTGCTTTGTGCTCACGTGCCTACAATAGCCAATCCGGGTGGGGGTTTCGTGCAGGTTAAGCACCGCTGGCCCCGACGGATCGGGGCCAGCTGTGCGGGTGTGACCTGCGGCTACTTGATGCCCATCAGGTCCACGACGAAGATCAGTGCCTCGTTCGGGCCGATGGCCCCGGGGGCGCCGGCCGCGCCGTAGGCCAGCTCGGAGGGGATCTCCAGGCGGCGGCGTCCGCCGACCTTCATGCCCAGCAGGCCCTGGTCCCAGCCCTGGATGACCATGCCCACGCCGACCGGGAAGTCCAGGGTGGAGCCGCGGTTCCAGGAGGCGTCGAATTCCTCACCGGTGGACCAGGCCACGCCCACGTAGTGGGCCTGCACGGTGGTGCCCGGGGTGACTTCCGCACCGGTGCCCTCGATCAGGTCGGTGATGACCAGTTCGGTGGGCGCCTCGGTGCCCGGGAAATCGATTTCCGGCTTGCTGCGATCGTAGTTGCGTTCGCCAAACGACATGCGTGTCGCCTTTCTGTGGGTGATGATGGGCCGAGGTTATTCGGCGTTGGAGACCTTGGTCAATTCTACGTAGAACACCAGCGGGCCGGAGGGACCCTGGGTGGCGTTGTCGCCGTAGGCCATGTCCGAGGGGACGCTGAGCAGCAGCTTGGAGCCTTCCTTCTGCCCGCTCAGGCCCTTGGTCCAGCCGGAGATGACCTGGGAGAGGTTGAACTTGGCGGTGTCTTCGCTGTCGAAGTTGCCGTCGAACTTCTTCCCGTCGGCCCAGGTGACACCGTGGTACTTGACCTCCACGTCGGAGTTCTCGGTGGCTTGCGCGCCCTTGCCCTCTTCCAGCACGTCCACGGCCAGGCCCTGCGGGGCCTGGGTGTCCTTCGGGATGCTGATCTTCGGTTCCTTCTCGCTGGTGTCCACGCTCGGCAGCTGCTTGGCGTCCTTCAGCTCCTTGACCTTGGACTGCTCCAGCACGGTGCTTGGGTCGCTGGCCGACTCGACGTTCATCACGATGATGCGTTCGGCGCGGGCGCCGTCCTCCGGCTCGGAGACGCTGCCGTCGGACTTCGGGTTGCCCTCCACGGTGGTGTAGGCGATCCAGGAGCCGACCTTGGAACCGATCAGGGTGTCGTACAGTTCGGGCATCTGCTGCTTCATGGTGTCATCGACCTTCATCGGCACCGCTTCGCCGGTGAAGTTCTCATCGACCTTCATCCCGTCGATGTTCTTGTAGATGCCGGACTTCAGCTTGATGGTCTGGCCCTCGGAGATTTCGTTCCCCTCGCCTTCGACCAGCACCTGGGCCTCGGACTTCTCGGTCAGCAGCGGGGCGTCGATCTTCACCGACGGTTCGCTGTTGGCGTCCGCCCCGGGCTTCACCTCGATCGAGTCCAGCGAGGTGCTGGAGCCGGCACCGCAGGCGGTGAGGGCGAGCACGGAGGCGGTGACACATACTGCCAGGACTTTGCGCACAGATTCTACTTTCGTAGCAGGTTCATCGTTTGCAGCCCGCCGCAAGCCGGTGGCGCGGCGGGAGGACTTTTTCCACATTAATGCGGGAATCTGTGAAAATTCTAATTCCCCGCTGGCTAAACCGGCGATGCGCGGCACCTAGACCGGCTGGCGCATCAGCTCGATCAGCTCATCGACCCGCGGATCTTCGGTGGCGAACGGGTCCTTGCACAGCACCACTCCCCCGGGTCCCTCCTCGTATTTCATGTGCACCCAGTCGGTGGAGTAGCGCCGGCCGGTGGCCCGGGCGGCATTGACGAACTTGGCGCGGATCGCCGCGCGGGTGGTCTGCGGCGGGTGGTTGACCGCGTGGCGGATCTGTTCGTTGGAGACCACGGTGCTGGCCATCCCGCGCTTCGCCAGCAGGTGGAAGAGCCCGCGGGCCGGGTCGATGTCGTGGTAGGTCAGGTTCAGTTGGGCGATCCGGTGCGAATCCATGCCCAGGTTGTGCTTGGCCGCGTACCCGGTGAGCAGCTTGTGCTTGATCGCCCAGTCGATGTCGGTGTCGATGAGTGAGAAGTCCTGCTCCTGCACGGCGGTGAGGGTGCGTTCCCACAGTTCCATGATGCGCGGGACCAGCTCGTGGTGGGCGCCGTGGCGGTCCAGGAAGTTCTGCACGGTCTCCAGCAGCTGCCACTGGATCTGCAGGGCGGTGGGTTCGTCCCCGCCCATCAAGCGCACCACGGTCTGCCCGGTGAAGTCGTGGGAGATCTGGCGGATGGAGCGGATCGGGTTCTCCAGGCGCAGATCGTGGTAGATCTCCCCGGATTCGATCATCCGCAGCACCAGGTCGGTCGCCCCGACCTTCAGCAGCTGGGTGGTCTCGCTCATCGAGGAGTCCCCCACGATCACGTGCAGCCGGCGGTAGAGTTCGGCGTCCGCGTGCGGTTCGTCGCGGGTGTTGATGATCGGCCGGGAGCGGGTGGTCGCCGAGGAAACGCCCTCCCAGACGTGGTCGGCGCGCTGGGAGAAGACGAAGCGGGTCTGCCCGTCCATCTCCACCATGTGCCCGGCGCCGGTGAGCATCTGCCGGGTGACCAGGAACGGGATGAGCATGTCGGCCAGCCGCTTGAATTCGGTGCGCCGGGAGATCATGTAGTTCTCGTGGCAGCCGTAGGAGTTGCCGGCCGAGTCGACGTTGTTCTTGAACAGGTAGAGCTTGCCCTGGTGCCCGGCGTCGGCCAGGTCCTCCTCCGCCTGCTCGACCAGGTCCAGCAGGATCGCCTCCCCGGCCCGGTCATGGGCGATCAGCTGGGGCAGCTGGTCGCATTCGGCGGTGGCGTACTCGGGGTGGGAGCCCACGTCCAGGTAGAGCCGGGAGCCGTTGCCCAGGAACACGTTGGAGGACCGTCCCCAGTCCACCACCGGCTTGAACAGGTGCCGGGCCGCGTCCTCCGGGGTCAGCCGCCGCCCGTCCAGCGGGACGTAGCTGAGCCCGTACTCGGTTTCGATCCCAAAGATCCTGCGGTCCACGTGCTGGTCCCTTCCGGCTGCCGGCACAGCCCTGAGTCAAAGTTGGTGGTGCGCCAGGCCACTGCCCGCCGCGGGTGAAGGCGGGCTGGGCCTACTGGCCGCCCTTTTGGACGAAGCCGCGCACGAATTCCTCGGCGTTGGTCTCCAGCACCGAGTCGATCTCGTCAAGCAGGTCATCCACCCCGGCTTCGGTGCCCTGGGTGTGGGTCAGGGCCTGATCGACCTGCTGTTCCTGTTCCTGGCGGTTGCTGCGCGGGGAAATGCTTTCCTGGCTCATGCTTACTCCTTCTTCGTGGTGGCTGGTGGCGCCGGCGGGTCGGTGGGCCGCTGACGGGACAGCCGTTCTGCTTATGAAATTGTGGGCCGCACCGTGCCGGTGGGCGCTTGCTGCCATTGTCAGCCGACCGGGTGCTGCTTGGCCAGCTCACTAAGGAACTGCGAAATCTCCAGCTCGGCCTCGAACAGCTGGCCCACCTCGGCGCGGGTGCCGCGCAGCGGCTCGGGCAGCGGGATCCGCCGGACGCGCCGGGCCCCGGGCATGGACAGGGACAGCGCATCCCAGTTGGCGGCGATCACGTGGTCCGCGTAGTGCTGCAGCACCTTGCCGCGCAAGAACGCACGGGTGTCCGCCGGCGGTTCAGAAACCGCCGCGGCGATCTGGTCCTGGCTGTACAGGGTCTCCATCATCCCGCGCGCGGCCAGCCGGTAGTACAGGCCCTTGTCCTTGCGCAGGTCAGCCCACTGCAGATCCATCAGCGCCACCTTCGGGTCATCCAGGCCCACCCCGTGCCGGGCGGCGAACCCGGTGATCAGCTGCTGCTTGGCCACCCAGTCCACGGTGCGTGCGGCCTTGGCCGGGTCGGTGGCCAGCACCTGCAGGGTTTCGCGCCAGCGGGTGAGGATCTCGGTGGTGTGCTCATCGATGATCCCGCGTTCGGTGCAGTACGCCTCGGCGGCGTCCAGGTAGCGCTGCTGGATCTCGATGGCGCTCAGCTGCGCGCCCCCGCGCAGCCGCACGGCGGTGCGCAGCGAGGTGTCGTGGCTGATTGCCTGCAGCGCCCCCACCGGGTCGGCCAGCTCCAGGTCCGGGGCCTGGCCAGCCTCGATCAGCGAGAGCACCAGGTTGGTGGTGCCCACCCGCAGCAGCGTGGAGACCTGGCCCAGGTTCGCGTCCCCAATGATCACGTGCAGCCGGCGGTACTTCTCCCAGTTGGCGTGCGGTTCATCCCGGGTGTTGATGATCGGGCGGTTGATGGTGGTTTCCAGCCCCACCTCGGCCTCGAAGAAGTCCGCGCGCTGGGAGATCTGGAAGTCGGCGCCCCCACCGAGCTGGCCGCGGCCCACCCGTCCGGCGCCGCAGATGATCTGGCGACTGGCGAAGAACGGGGTCAGGCCCTCGACCAGGCGGGCGAAGTCGATTTCGCGCGGCACCAGGTAGTTCTCGTGCGCCCCGTAGGAGACGGATTTGTTGTCGGTGTTGTTCTTGTACAGCAGCAGTTCCCCGCCGCCGCGCTGGGCGGCGTGGGCGGCGGCCAGGCGCACCACCTCGTCCCCGGCCTGGTCGTAGAGCACCGCGTCGCGCGGGGTGGTGACCTCGGGGCTGGAGTATTCGGGGTGGGCGTGGTCCACGTATAGCCGGGCGCCGTTGCCCAGCACCATGTTCATCACCACGTCGGTGGACTCGGCCTCCTGGTACAGGGTGCGCCCGATGCGCGCATCCCCGCCGTCCAGCGCGATGGACTCCGCGTCCCAGACCCTGGTCTCCTCCACGGTCGGTTCCACGTCGGTCAGCTGGCTGGGGTGGGCCTGCTCGCGGCTGATGGTGTAGCCGCGCGCATCACGCAGCGGGGTTTCGTCGCTGTAGTCCCAGCGGGCGGCGCGCCGGGCCGCGTCCCCTTGGCGCACCAGCTGGGCGTAGCCGTCCACGATCTGGGCGGAGAGCACGGTGGCGTTGGCCTTGGGCATGCCCGGGCGGATGACCCCGTACTCGGTCTCCAGCCCGACCAGCCGCCGGGCGCTCACTGGGCACCCCGCGCGTCGACCAGGGAGCGGATGTGGCTGATCTTCTCCCCCTTGCGCCCGGAGATCCGGGCCCAGTCATCCGGGTTGGTGGTGTTGGGCATGTCCTCGTGTTCGGCGAACTCCTCGCGCACCGCGGCCAGCAGGTACTCCATCTTCAGCCCGCGTTCCCCGGTGGTCAGCAGCGCCTTGATGGCCCGCTTCTTGGCCCGGTCCACCACGTTGCGGATCACCGCTCCGGAGGCGAAGTCCTTGAAGTACAGGATCTCGGTGTCCCCGTTGACGTAGGTGACCTCCAGGTACTGGTTGGAGGCGTCGGTGGCGAACATGTCCGACACGGTGCCGTGGATCATCCGCTGCACGGTGGCCTGCGCGTCCCCGCCGTCGGCGGCGACCTCGGATTCGTGCAGCGGCAGGTCGGTGGTCAGGTACTTGCCGAAGATCTCCGCGGCACCCTCGGCGGTGGGGCGGCGGATCTTGATCTTCACATCCAGCCGGCCCGGGCGCAGGATCGCCGGGTCGATCATGTCCTCACGGTTTGACGCGCCGATCACGATCACATTGTCCAGCCGCTCCACGCCGTCGATCTCGGCCAGCAGCTGCGGGACAATGGTGGTCTCCACATCGGAGGACACCCCGGTGCCGCGGGTGCGGAACAGCGAGTCCATTTCGTCGAAGAACACCACCACCGGGTCCCCGTGCAGCGCCTTTTCCCGGGCGCGGGCGAAGATCAGGCGGATGTGGCGTTCGGTTTCGCCCACGTACTTGTCCAGCAGCTCCGGGCCCTTGATGTTCAGGAAGTAGCTGCGGGCCTCGGTGCGCCCGGACTTCGCGGCGGCGCGGGCGGCCAGCGAGTGGGCGACCGCCTTGGCGATCAGGGTCTTGCCGCACCCGGGAGGACCGTAGAGCAGGATGCCCTTCGGGGCGCTCAGCCCGTGTTCGCGGTACAGCTCCGGATGGCTGAAGGGCAGCTCCACCGCGTCCTGGATCGCCTCGATCTGGTTGCTCAGCCCGCCGATGTCGGAGTAGGAGATGTCCGGGACTTCCTCCAGCACCAGGGACTGCATGTCGGTCAGCTGCACCCGGCTCATGGCCAGCCCGGTGCGCGGGTCCAGGGTGAGCTGGTCCCCCACCCGCAGGTGCTCCTGGCGCAGCGGCTGGGCCAGTTCCACCACCCGCTGGTCATCGGCCCGGGCCATCACCACGACCTGGTGGTGCTCCAGGATTTCCTTGATGGTCACCAGTTCCCCGGTGTGCTCGTAGCCCAGGGCGGCGACGATCACCATCGCCTCGTTCAGCAGCACCTGCTGGCCCACGTGCAGCTTCTCGAAGTCCAGCAGCGGGCTGATGCCCACCCGCAGGCGCCGCCCGCCCTGGGAAATGTCCGCGGCCTGCACGGCGGTGGATTCGATCCCGGTGCCCGCCTCGGGGTGCTGGCGCG
>Ga0153920_1000616_pt1 | contig 14931 bp, 10 predicted proteins | sample TSNJ004MetaG_FD_104713 | JGI IMG/M metagenome (GOLD analysis project Ga0153920, IMG submission 104713) | Attine ant fungus gardens microbial communities from New Jersey, USA - TSNJ004 MetaG | ecosystem: Host-associated > Fungi > Mycelium > Unclassified | place: USA: New Jersey, Brendon T. Byrne...
GTATAAGTTGCCGGATTTGAACGCGGAGTTCTGCCTATAGGCGATTGGTCAATGTCGATGATTTTGTCAAAATGTTCAAATCCTTCGATTTCATCCACGCCTTGAGGTTTTGGTTTATTTTTACGGAGTTTATGAACGGCATATTCATATATCAAATCCTGCATTAAACTTGATTTTCCGGAACCTGAAACACCGGTTAATACATTTATTTTACCCATCGGTATATCAACATTAATATTTTTCAAATTATTAATATGAGCATTTTTAATACGTAAAAATTCACCGTTTCCTTCTCTTATTTTTTCAGGAACAGGTATTTGTTTGTCACCGTTCAAGTATCTGCCGGTGATTGATTTTTTTGAATTAATAATATCTTCTATTTGACCTTTTGCAACTATTTCACCGCCTTTAATACCGGCTTTCGGTCCGATGTCAACTATATAGTCGGCATTTCTGATTGTTTCCTCGTCATGTTCAACTACTATCAGTGTATTACCAAGATTACGAAGTTTAATCAAAGTTTTTATAAGTCTCTCATTATCGCGTTGATGCAAGCCTATTGAAGGTTCATCCAGTACATACAGAACACCTGATAAGCCGCTTCCTATCTGAGTAGCGAGCCTGATACGCTGAGCTTCACCGCCTGAAAGAGTTCCCGCCATACGCGCCAGATTTAAATATGTTAATCCCACATCTTTTAAGAATTTCAACCGCGCCCGAATTTCATCCAAAATTTGTTTTGCTATTTGTATATGAAATTCGCTTAAATCTAAGTATAAGTCTTGAACAAATGCATACGCATCTTCTATTGACATAGATGTGAATTCATAAATATTTTTGTCTTTTATTTTTACGGCAAGCGGGAATGATTTTAATCTTGCGCCTTTGCATGACTCACAAGGTGTCATTATCATATATTTTTGAATTTCTTCACGCCAGTATTCGGCGTCGGATTCTTCGTATTTTTTCATGTAGTAATTTACCACACCACAAAAACTTTTATATTTGGTTTCATATCTTTTAGTGCCAAACGCTCTGATTCTCATTTGAATTATATCGTTTGAACCATATAAAATAATATTTTTTTGTTCTTCCGGCAGACATTCAAACGGTGTATCTAAATCTATGCCGAAATGCTTAGATAAACTATTAAGAATATCAACGTAATAACCCGTTGAAGACTTACTCCATGGGTATATCGCGCCTTCATTTATGGATTTCTTTTTATCAGGAATTAATAAATCAGGCGATACTTGATAATCTACTCCTATTCCGGCGCATCTTTCACAAGCTCCGTATGGCGCGTTAAATGAAAAAATCCTCGGCGCAAGCTCTTCAAAACTCAAATTACATTTAGGACATGCCAGTTTTTCGCTGTAAATAACTTCTTTGCTTCCGACAATATCAACTATTGCTATCCCGTCAGCCTTTTGCATTGCAATCTGAACACTATCCGCAATACGCGATTGCGCTTCAGATTTTACTACAATTCTATCTACAACCACATGTATTGTATGTTTTTGCGTTTTTGTGAGAGTAATTTCATCTTCATCAAGATTATAAACTTCGTCATCAACTTTTACCCTAACAAAACCCTCGCTGCGAAGTTCTTCAAATGTAGATTGAAATTCACCTTTTTTGCTGCGTACAACAGGAGCCAAAATTTGTATTTTTGTTCCTTCAGAAAGTTTCATTATATTATTTACAATTTCATCAATGGTTTGAGGTTTGATTCTCTCCCCGCATTCCGGACAAAACGGAGTTCCGACTCTTGCGTATAATAGTCTTAAGTAATCATAAATTTCCGTAACAGTGCCGACAGTTGAACGGGGATTATTGCTTGTTGATTTCTGGTCGATAGCAATTGCCGGAGATAGTCCGTCAATATATTCAACATCAGGCTTATCCATCTGACCGAGAAATTGTCTTGCGTATGTAGACAAACTTTCTATATATCTTCTTTGACCTTCGGCAAATATAGTATCAAAAGCAAGTGAGCTCTTACCTGATCCGGAAACTCCCGTAAATACTATCAGTTCATTTTTTGGCAATTCCAGCGATACATCTTTAAGATTGTGCTCTTTTGCACCTTTAATTCTAATCAAGTCTAACATAATTTTATTATTACACTAAAATAAAAGATTTCCAGTATAATTATTTTTTATTCTTATTCGCTAATTTTATACCGGCTAAAAGCATCTCAAGCTTTGATAAATCTTCTTTATTTTTCAATGCGCCTACTGCTAATTTTATAAATTCAAAATATTGATCATCTTTTGCAAGTTTTTTTATATTCTCATTTAACGCTGCAATTTCTGCATCTTTGTTATTTATGACTTTGTAAGTTCTGTTAGGAAAATACTCTATTGTTTTTGAAGTTCCGTCTTCATAAACATATTGAACAATAACCGAACGATTAATATTTTTAGCTATTACAAACATTTCTTCGTCAATCTCATCCGAAGTTGCTTTTTGAGCATGAGTTATATTTTTTTGAATATCATGCAAATAAACAACGTTATTTTTTACCGTCGCTTTGTAATTATAAACAACGCCAGTACCTGTATTAACATATTCACGGTCGCCTGCAAGTTCAAAGTTAAACAATTCCTTCGGCGTTGCATCAAGTTCAATACATAAATTTTCCAGAGTTGTGCTGGTAGGAAAATGCTCGCCTGTTTCTATTTTAGATACTTGCCTAGGGTGTATACCTATTAATTCAGATAATCGCTCTTGCGTCATCTTTCTGGATTTTCTTATTGTTTTTAATTGTTTGCCAAAAGCCTGTTTAAAATTCATGATTTTCTCCTTATATAATTATATTATTTTATTTGATAATAGATAATGATTTTAAACGCCCAATTTTTATACAAAAACTATTGACATAGTTGTTTCAAGCCTTATAATATTTACAGTTAGGCGAAATTGACTCAATTAAGTATTATATATGATTTTGCTCTAAATTAAAATTAGCTGTAAGTATATATTATTAAGGAATATATGGAAAAAATACCTTTAGAAAAACAGATTATAACACTTATTTGTCATGGACTTTCTAACAAAGCTATTGCTAAAGAATTGAATATGAAAGACAGCTTTATTAAAACACAAGTAAAAGATATTTACAAAAAATATGGTGTATACAAACAAAAAAATGCGCGAATACGACTGGTTATAAAATATTGCCGTGAAACACAAGAACATTGAATTTTATCCGGAAAAGGAATCTTTTTTATTTCCAACCATCTATCCGGAACTTAATCCGTTTGTTTATAAAAACAGACGGATTTTTTATTATGCTTGATTATTTTTTAACTATATTATTGTCTTTTGGATGCGTAAATTCTGCAATACCAGGGAAACCATCTTCACCGGTTCGTTTTTTGGTAATCCAATATTGCATTTTAGGAATTATTGAAGAAAGGAATATCGCTGATACAGCGAAACCTGCGCCCCAGGTCAGAGAGTTTTTAATAAAGTTTTCAGCGCAGGCATTTTTGATAGTTTTCATTGTAATCTTATCTTTGCCTGCTTTTTCTGCTTTGTCTATAATATTTTTAGCATAATCGTAAAGATCTTTTCTTAATGCATCAAGCCTTGAATTGTCTATAAATTTATAAGGGTTCATAGCCTTGCCGTCTTTTGTTTTGACAAAAGGCACTTCATCCTGAGTTGCAACAAAGAATACGTCTTTAAGGAATTCAGGATTGTTTATAATTCCGCCTCTGAATACATTTTTTACCTGTTCATGTGTAAGAATCGGGATTTTTAGTCCGCTCTTTTTAATTGCAAGTTTTAACTCAGGTACTTTAGCATCTTTTACCGGTCTTAAAGTATCTATGTTTACTATGCGTTCCGGCTGGAGTTTTGACATTCCTTCTGCTAATTTTATATATTCTTCAAGTTTATCTGCAGGTATATTCTTGTTAGTTTTCAAATAAGTAATAAATTCTTCAAGAGTAATTGTGTTATTTTTTTCTAATTTTTCAAGCAGCGATTTATTTATAAAACCTGTATTTGTATTATCGCCAAGAACGGCTTTTTTAAATGCCTTGACCGACATTTCACCGCCATTTTTCTCTTCATTCAGGAAGTTTTGCATATGAATTGTCGCCTGTTTTGACGCAACAGGGTCTAATCTTGAAGCTTTACCGTCAATTATTACATTCAGCGTTTTATTTACAAGCGGCATGCTGAAAAGATAGAAGAATATTGATGAAACATCTCTGAATAATACTTCAATTCTTTCATCTTTATTTCTTGCGCTGACTGCGCGTCCGCCTGCAATACCGACATCAGTCGATAATAACTGATAAATATCATTATTTTCAAAATTATGAGCTAAACGTAACATTTTCTCCATACCTTTGAATGTCGGTTCTTTCTTGCCTTTATTCAAGAATGCTTCCATGGAGAAAGGCGCAGAGGTATTTTGTATATTTACTTGCATATCGGGCGTATCATTATCATGTTCATGTTGTTTATTATATAGAGACTTTGTTATTCCCTGATTGATTTTAGGGACAACCAAACCTACCAGAACATTAGCGAGAAGAATGCTGGAGACTACTTTTGCAAGTTTGAATTTAGCGATTATGTCAGGCGTTATTTCAGGTATTTTTTTACCTAATTTTTGAGCTTGTTTTTTGATATAAATATTTGCTTCATGAATATATGTGTTAATAGGTTTTCTTACATTATCTTCCCCGACATCAAAGTTCATATCTTTTAGGCTGAAGATTTTTTGACCTATTTTATCATTCATTCTATTGAAAAATTTAACTCCTGCAAACCAAAAAGCTGCGCCTATAGCTTCTTCAGTAAATCTCTCTCTTGCTTCAATAAACCCGCCTCTTTTTTGCGCCTGAATAGTTCTTCCGCCGGTAACAAAACATTCCAGCAAAATAACCGGGGCAAGCGAGTTTCCTGCCATGCCTCTTACAAATCTTCGAGGAGTGCTTGCGGTGGTAATATTCTTTATTTGGGGGGCGTTTATGCTCATTTAAATCTTTTCTGCCTGTTTGAACATTTATTTTAATGACAATCAATATTTTTTTTTGCTTAAATACAGGTTATGTTTAATAAATTGTTACACATTAATGTATCACGAACACTAGATTGTGTGCACAATCAATTACACAGCTCTTGTGTTTGATTGTCACACAATCGCTTTCGGATGTGAACTCGCTGTCAGCTTGCGCTGAGCAAGGTGACAGCGAGTGACACTAAACGTCGTTCGTAAGACATTCAACTTGTTGAATGTCCACAGAACACTAATTAAGAATTGTTAATTTTTTATAACAATCTGACAATGTTTTTTATTCAGTGTTTTTGATAATATCGTATATGAAAGGTTAGACCAAAACATGACTTTAGTATCAGCAGTAAATGTAAATATGAATCAAAAAGGGCGCTTTAATGATTGGAAAACTGCAAATAATATTGCATACCCAATTAGTGAGAAAAATATGCACCGGATTAAACATGGACACAATAAAGATTTGAAATTGGGTGTTCTGGGTTCATCAATGTTAGGTGTTACTATTGCTCTTGCGACAATTGCAAAAAAACAAAAATTTTCATTAAATCCTGAAAAAATAATAAATACCCCGACTAAAGATTGGGCAATATTTAAAATTAAAAAAACAGGCGACAGAGAGCCTTTAAAGATACATGAAAAAGAAATCCTCGGCATTGCAGCAGGCTCTGTATTAGGCGGATTTACAGGCGGCGCGGTATTTGATGATAAAAAACACATAAAAGCTAAAGCCCGGGAAGCTATAAACCAATTCATCGGCGCGGTAACAGTTCCCGTAATATTTGTTTCACTTGCTTCAAATTCAGTAAATAAATTTATGAAACTTGCCGAAACACCTTCTGATAAATTTAAAACTTTAAGTAACTGGGCTGAAAAATGTAAGGGCAATAAAAAATTACTTAATATAGTACAAGTAACTGCAGGTGCAATAGGTTTAGGCATCGGTATAATTGCGGGTAACAAATTTTCTAATTTTATGAATGAAAAAATATTCAAAAGAGAGGTTGACAGAGATATTAAAGCCGCGGATTTCGCGCCGCACCTTGATGATGTGGGATTGGCGATTACGCTAATGTCACCGAAGTCCTTACTCGGAAGCGTGATTGCAAGAATTATTCCGATTGCGCTTACTGTACCGGGTTATGAAACAGGTATTACAAAACACGGACAATACGATAAGAAAAAATAATCTATTCAGGCTTTTTTAAAATTTCTGCATAATGATTTAATTTATCTAATAATGGTTGATATTGTTTATATAACTCCCGGCGTTTTTTATTTCTTAAAAATATTGTTTCTTCTTCATTATTCGGGACAAAAGTTCTTGCTACAACTTTTTGAAGTTTTGCATCCAATGCCATAGCCAAAACTTCCGGAACATTAATTGCTGTAGGATTTTTGCTTGAAAGGTCTTCATAATATTTATCTATAAAATCAAATGACATTCTTAGCTTCCAGTTATCTTTTCTGTTAGTGCCCCCAATATTATATACAACATCTTCATCTGTTATTCCTAAAAAATCGGCAAAAGATATTTGGAATTTATCAGCTGTCAGAAGCTCCGCGAATTTTGCTTTTACTTTTTCAGAATCATTTTTACTGATTAATTCTACAAATTTTTCTCTATCCTCTGCTCTTGCAGGATCTGAATTCAAATAACCGCCCAAATAACAGCTGTCCCAGCCGGGATTCGCTCTTGTCCATTCTCGTTCAAGCATTTTATGTGCAGGTATTGAATCATGAGAACCTACTAAATACCAGTTTCTATTTTCCTGATTTTCTATTTTGGAAAATTCAAGCTGTATAAGTTTAGGTAAATTATTTAATTCATAATATACTTTCTTAAATAACTCAGGCTCCTGACAAATATGCTCCCAAACAGCATCCTCAGGTTTTAAACCATGTTCTTGCAATGTCGGAATAATAATTTTCTCTATAATGCGGGGATAACTGTAATAATCATCAATAGTCTTATTATAATAATCAATCATTTGTGACATATAACCCGAGCTTAGGTTATGCCTGATTAACTTGCCGTCTTTATCATATTTTATACTATTCGTATCAATAAGGTACGGGTCAATTAATCCAAGAGCATGATCTACTCTGACATTTTCACAAAATTCCAATGCATAATCCAACTTCTCCTTTAAGAACTGTCCACCGCTATTTAAATCAAGATTTGGACCGCTAAATAATTTTCTCGGATTAATTACAGGTATTCCCCATAATTGCGGATCACTATCATGCTCATAAGCGCCCATCTCATAATTTCTTAAGAAAGCATCTTTATAACGCCATTGATCCATTTTTGAACAGCCAACCAATAAATCATTTATGTATTTAAATTCCAGATTGTCACGCCATTTTTTGTTTTCTTTTATTTGATGTGTAATCATAAACTGTTCAAAACAATGCTGATTATAATTATTGTAATTGCTGTATAAAATTTCATTAAAACGAAGTTCTGCTCTCTTATCGTTATTTTTTCTTCTGACTGATAAATCTCTATCCAGATAATTTCCCCATTTTGAAAAATCATCAGTTTTATATTTATCAGCAAGCATTTTAAATACACATTCCTCTTTTAATCTGTCTCTATATTTGTATTTATATTCATTAAAATCTTTAATTAACTGTTTGACTTTAGGATTTTTAGGAGCGTTACTGTCAATTAAAGTCATAAAATTATCGCTTGCTTCCTTTAAGGAAATATTGTAAATTTTAGAAGCCTTCGAAAAATCAGTCCTGTCATAATTATTTTCACTTGTTTTAGGAATGGAAGTCAATCTTTCATACGTTCTTTTAGAAAGGATTTTTCCGTATTCCGGCTTTGTTAACTCCCTTAAATCAATAAAAAGCCTATTTTTAGCAAATGCCGAACTATTATACGGGGAATTATTATTTTTCTGTAATTCACCTAAAGGTCCTTGTTGCACTCCGTTAAAACCATGCAGATAAAAGAACGAATTTGCAATTTTTGAATCTTCTCCAAAAGGCGAACCGATATAAGTATTTCGATTAATTCCGGGATAGCACGAACCATGGGCTATAATTATTTTCTCTTTAGAGCCCAATGCGTTAAACGATTTATTTATAGTATCCCTGTAATCTTTTTCTTCTTTTCCCTGTTTTGGTCTTCTTTGAAACGACGGAGTAAAAGAATAATTACTAACCCCTTTTATATACATGATGTTCTTTTAAACCCGCTGAATATTTTTTTTTGCTATTCTTTTTTTATATTTCTGAAATTATTTCCAACCTGCAGTTATTACCGATTTCTTCTCTTGCCAGAACAGTTATATCATAAAAATAATGAGAAAGCAGCGTAAATATTAACTGTCTGTATTCTATCGGCGCAATTAGTACAGGATTTATTACTTCAAATTGTTTTATTTTTTTCCCCAACTTGGATGCAAATTTTTCTGCAAAGCTTGCATCAATTCTGACTACCATATCATCACTTTCATCAAATCCGGGAACAAATCCTTCTATAGTTTTGTCAGAAATTTCAAATGCAGTTAATATTCCGTCTTCATTGGCAATTTTTTGACAAATTTGACGGGATAAAGATAAACGGATTTTTTTCAATATATCTGCTTTAATACTTTCTTCAGCAAAATCATTTATCTTCTCAAAAATATACGTAATATCCTTAATCGACACTTTCTCACGGATTAAGCTTGTCAAAATAAATCTCAAATCTGCCAGAGTTATAAAATCAGGAATGATATTTTCTACTAAAAATGAATTGCTGTCGCTCACGACATCAACGTATTTATCCAATTCTTCATAATCCAACAAGTCATCAACATATTTTATTGATAAAAATTCTATCGATTTTGAAATGTATTCCGAACCGGATAAGCCTTTTTCCCAAAACGCTTTTGTGCTTTCTTTAGGTATCCATATTATTTTTTTACCGGTTATTTCATCTATATCATAAATTGAATTTTTTATTTTCTTTTCTAAATGAATTTCATCTGCATAATACATCATGTAATTTGGATAAGCCGTTGCTTTAAAAACTTCTATTCCGCGTATTCTGATGCTGAATTCAAATGGATTTAAATTTTCATCATCTCTGAATAATATTTTCGGAATTACATATCCGAGAGTTTCTGTGAGTTTAAGTCTTGATTTTACGGTTTCGGCAACAAGTTCTTCTTCTCTAATGTCATGATCGCTGTCAATATAGCTTAAAAGTTCCTCGCTTAGATAAATAGCCAGTTTATCTTCTTTTAATTTTGAATACATTTCATCCGGAGAAGTTGCCTTTGCCAGCTGATGTTTCAATTCATCAAGCTCTTTTAGTCCTGCAGAAATTTTGTCATTCAATTTCTTTCTGCTTGCTGACGCCGGAGCTTCACCTTCTAATTCTTCTTTAATTTTATCAATTTTTAATTTTTGAGCGCGGATTTTTCTTTGAATATCAAGACATATTTCATAAGGAGACAATTCAGGTGAAAGCATTTTTTCCATTTGCGTGCGGAATGTAGAAATATTTATTATATCAGCGTTTTTAATGCTGTCTTTATCTTCTGCTTCAGACATAAATATACAATTACATTGAAGTCCCTCATCTGTTTCTACTTCATGCATGCTATAAAGTTCCCAACCATTCATAGACATCTCATTCAATAAATTTTGAAGTTCCTGAGTGTTTTCACTTGAACATGTTTTGATAACATATTGCATTTTATGATTTTTAAACATTATATCCCCTTTTAAATTATTATGCTCTGATTATTTTGTATATTAATGCTTCTTGTTCGGGTTTGTTGTCTTTTATTTTGTATGCCTCATTGCAGTATTTTTTGCAAACTTCTGTTTTTTCAGTATTATTAGAATATATCGTATAAAGTGTTTCACCTTGTTTTATACTTTCGCCTGTTTTTTTATTTAAGAAAACGCCTACGCTATAATCTATATCATCGGTTTTCTTATCACGACCTGCGCCTAAAATCTTACAGCCGTATGCGATTTTATAAGCATCTATACTGTTCACAAAACCGTCGTTTTCTGATTTTACTTCTATAATATGCTTAGTCTGCGGGAATTTGGAATAATTGTCAATAACTTCGTGGTTACCGCCTTGAGCCATAATCAACTCTCTAAATTTTTCTACAGCCTTATGTGAATCTATTGCTTCTTTAAGGTACTCTCTGGCAATTTTTTCATCCAAACATTTTCCTGTCTGCAAGAGAGCAAGAGCCGCAAAATCATAAGTCAACTCAGCAATATCGCCTTCAGTAATATTACCTTTCAAAAATTCTATAGACTCAATAATTTCCAGAGAATTCCCGACAGCGCGCCCTAAAGGTTCTTCCATAGAAGTTACAACCGCAATAATAGACTTATTTAATTTTTTACCTGTTTTTACCATTAATTCTGCAAGCTTTACGGCATCATCCGCATTTTTCATAAATGCACCGGAACCGTATTTGACATCAAGAATAATATTATCCGCGCCGGATGCTATTTTTTTGGAAACCACAGATGCAGTAATTAAAGGCATGCTGTCAACTGATGCTGTTGAATCTCTTAATGCATAAGTTTTACCGTCAGCAGGCGCTAAATCTTGTGTCTGCGCGCCAATTGCAACATTAATTTTCTTCACCTGTAAAATCATATCCGGAATTGATAATAAAGTATTAAATCCCGGTATAGATTCAAGCTTATCAATAGTTCCGCCGGTATGCCCGAGACCCTTTCCCGACAATTTTGCAACGGGAATTCCCACAGCAGCTAACAGTGGGATTAATGTAATAGTTACCTTATCTCCGACACCGCCTGTTGAATGCTTATCTACAACATCTTTAGCCAATTCCTGCAAATTTATAACTTCGCCCGAATTAACCATAGCTTCTGTAAGATACGCTGTCTCATCATCAGTCATACCGTTAAAATATATCGCCATCAAAAGCGCGCTTACCTGATAATCAGGTGTAGAACCGTCCATCATTGAAGAAATAAAATAATTTATTTCCTCTTTAGTAAGCTCTTGATGACATTTTTTTTTGTCGATAATGTCAACAATTCGCATTAAAACTGACCGCTTTTCAATTTCTGGATAACTAAATCGCTGATATCAACACCACCGACAAAGATTACTCTGTAATCAAGAACCGCGTCTAATTTTTGTTCAACTAAAACTTGTTTTGTTGCAGCCTGAATTTTATTATAAACCTGTTCCTCTTTTTGAGCTTTTAATTTCATTAAAGATTCTTCTTTTGTTTTAAATTCACGAGCTGTTACTTCTTCAAAATTTTGTTTTTTTAACGGTGTATCAAGCGCTTTGTATTGCTTTTCTTTGTCCACCATATACTGTTGAAGCTCAAGCGCTCTATTGTCAATTTCCTTTACAGCTGAAATTGCAAAAGCATAATTTTCCTGAACTTTCTGATAGTTAATATATCCTACACCTGCCGCTAATGCCTGACTTCCCATAGAAATCAGCATTCCTGCTGCTATTGTTAATGTTGCTAATTTTTTCTTCATAATACTCTCCTTATTTTTATATTTAAGTTTCTGTTATTAATACATTATATCGCCTACACCAAATGTGAAGTATCCGTTTTTGTTACCATTAGACCCGGGATTTGTGATCGGAATACCATAATCAATTGAAAGAGGTCCCATTCCCGGAATATACAATTTCATACCTACACCTGCAGCTACTGCATAAGCAGGTCTGTCATATATTCTATCTGTTATGTATGGATTAAATATTTTACCTGCATCAACCCAAGCTGTCAATCTTAAATTGTTAAGGAAGTTAAGTCTTGTTCTATCCAAAAACGGAATCGGAGTTGCAAATTCCGCAGAACCCATTATAAACGCATCGCCTGTACCCACTCCGCTCATTTTGAAACCTCTGACAGTATATGGTCCGCCTAATCTGTACGCCATTACTTCAGGCATATTGTCGCCGTGAATTCTGCCGCCCCCTTTAGCTGTAAAAGATAATGAGGATTTCTTACCCACAGGAATGTATTGCTTTATCATACCGGTTAATTTACCGTGTGTTTTATCAAAATCAATTATCCCGACTTCTTCATCGAATCTCAAGCTTGCCATCGTACCTTTTCTGGTAACCGTAGTATTATCTCTCGTATCATAAAGTAAAGCAGGGCTTAAAGATAAGAATAATCCGCCTTCAAGTTGTTTTGCACGTTCTGAAATAGGTATATTATATTTGTGGTACAGATTTGATATTCCGTTGAAGTCACCTTCGCTTACATCAATATGCTCAACTCCTAAAGAGAAAGTACCGGTTGCATGTCTGTTGCTTTTAATTCTGTGAGCAACGGTAACTTCGCCTCCAAATCTTCTTTCAATTGCAAGAGGAACTTGATAAGACCCGAAATCTCTATAGAATAATTTACTCATTAAAGAGCTGTCAGCGTTAAAGAAATATGGTTCAAAGAAGCTTAATTCGGCTTGTAAATTCATACGTCTTTTAATAGAGGAGTCATTAAGTATTACCCCCGTACCGGCCAAAGCGTTAAGTGATAATCTTTGGTTTAAACCTCTGAAATTGTTATCCGCAATACCTGCAGACCCGAATACACCTGTAACCGAATCAATACCGCCGCCGATAGAAATACTTGCAGTTCTTTGTTCTTCAACCTTGATTGTAATATCATAATAATCAGAACCTAACTCATAGCTTGGTTCAATTTCTCGGGTTACATCCTTAAAGGCCTGAGTTGCATATAATCTTACCAAATCTTCCTTTAAAAGATGTTCGTTATAAATCATTCCCGGCTCTGTTAGAACATTACGCTCAATAACAAAATCTTTTGTTTTTTCGTTACCGGTAATCATTATTTTGTTGATTGTGCCTTCTTTAATACCTATATTTACAGTACCATCGGGATCATCTGATACAGAATCAATTCTTGCAAGAATATAACCCTTTGAGCTGTAACAGTCCTGAATCCCGGAAATAGCTTCATTCAATGAAGCTATATTCTGAGGCTTGCCCTTCATCGGCAATAAATAAGCAAGGATTTCTTCTGTTGAAACAACTGAATTTCCTTCTATTGTGAAATCCGTTACAGGAGCATTTTCTTCTATAAAAATCTTTAATGTAACCGTACCGTCAGGATTGTTTACAGGGATAGCTTTCATTTTTTCGGTAAAGAATCCGAGCTGATAAATGCTTCTTAAATCAACCTGAACCACATCACGGTTATATTCATCGCCGCTTTTAATATTAATCCGTTCCATAACTACTGCCGGATCAATTACGTTTGTGCCGTGTATTTCAACTGTTTTAATAATTTTCTTTTGTCCGTTAAAAGCATCTGTCGCTGTAACTGTAGCAGATGTTGTCGGACCTTCGTTAAATTGAGTTGCGGTAGGAGGTTTTATTTCATGGATATCATATTCAATACTGTCGCCCCAAAAATTTTCTCTTGCAACACCATCTAAAGAACACATCATCACTAACATCAATGCTATTATTAATATATGAAACTTACTAACCAAGTTCAAAAAAATCTCATCCTTAAAAGTTGATTACACTATTCATATAAATATTATATCATAAATTCAAAAAAACAAATAAATATATTCAAAACTTAATATATATATATGAGAGTTTTATTTTGCATCTAAAACCATTTTGTAAACTTCGTTTTTGTTGACGTTATATAATTCTGAAATTATTATAGAAATTTCTTTTGCTTTGAAATTCTTTGATTTTAAAATATTTATTTTTTCTTCCAGCAAAATCTTGTCAAAGTCTACATTTTGAGATTTTTCTCTAAAAATCATTCCGACAATTTCGCCTTTTAAAATATTTTCTTTAAAATAATCAATAACATTTTTGACATCATCAATCACAATTTCTTCAAACATTTTTGTAAGCTCTCTTCCTATTGCAACTCGTGCATTCGGACGATATTTTTCAAATGTTTCAAGAGTGTTTAAAATACGGTTTGGTGAATCATAAAATACCAAATCTGTATATTTGTTTTTTTCTAATATATTTTCTATTTGCGTTTTACTTTTAGGCAAAAATCCAACGAACGCAAAATCTTCAGCTTCTCTGGGTACATGTGAAAGAAAAGTTGCAACGGCATTTGCGCCGGGCAATGCGGTGATTTTTATATTATGTTTAATCAATTCTTCTACCAATATAGAACCCGGGTCGCAGAATAACGGTGTTCCGGCGTCAGAAACCAGCGCCATTTTTTTACCTGATTTGAGAATCTCCAAAAACTTTTCCAATCGTTCTTTTTCATTAAATTTATGATAAGAAAGGCATTTTGTTTTTATATCAAAATGATTAAGAAGTTTTTGTGTTATGCGGCTGTCCTCACAGGCAATCACATCAACAGATTTTAACACTTCTATCGCTCTGTTTGTAATATCACCTAAATTTCCTATAGGTGTCGGCACTACATAAAAATCAAACTCTTTCATAGAGCGATAGTACCACAATCCTTTTCCGATTTCCATAATCAATATTATAAACAAAAGTAATTCTGTCATTCCGGGCTCGACCCGGAATCTATCAATGCTAATTAAACAAAGAGATCCCGGATAGTTTTGTTTTTAGGTCGTTTACACTTCCAAAACAATTGCTCATCCCCCCCTTCTTTTTCGATACTCAATCGAAAAGTGGGGTCCCTGGTATGACATGGTGCTTTTATGTCCCAAACATTATGTTTGGTAACATTTTATTTAATATTTTTCTTGGTTTGGTTTATAATGTAATTATGGAAAGTATAAAGATTATTGCGCCGGTAAAAAAACCTGAAGATATAGAATCGTTTTCACGCCAGACTGATTGTAGAGATTATTATGTGTATTACAAAAAGTTTTTGGGCGGAAATTTTGAATTCGTAAAAGAGTTTGTTGAAGCGGCAAAAGCAAATAAA
>Ga0153920_1000628_pt1 | contig 14800 bp, 11 predicted proteins | sample TSNJ004MetaG_FD_104713 | JGI IMG/M metagenome (GOLD analysis project Ga0153920, IMG submission 104713) | Attine ant fungus gardens microbial communities from New Jersey, USA - TSNJ004 MetaG | ecosystem: Host-associated > Fungi > Mycelium > Unclassified | place: USA: New Jersey, Brendon T. Byrne...
ACGCCGGGTAAAACCCGTTTAATAAACTTTTTTAATTTTTCCGATAAGTTTATGATTGCGGATTTACCGGGATACGGGTATGCAAAAGTTTCAAAAGAAGCGCAGAATAAATGGCAAAAATATTTGGAAGAATATTTACTCGATAGAAAACAAATCGCATCGCTAATCCAGCTTGTTGACGGCAGGCATGAACTTCAAAAAAACGATTATCAAATGAGAGATTGGGTTCAGGCATATAATTTGCCGGTTTTTACAATAGTTACAAAAATGGATTACGTTCCAAAATCCAAAACTTTAAACGTTATTAAATATGTTGAAAAAGAATTTGGCGGGGTAGTTTTGCCGTTCAGCGCGGTTGATAACAGATATAACGCAAAAATATTTGAACATATTCTAAGCGGTGATTTTTTATAACAATTGCATTCCCCCGCTGGTTTATGATATTATTTTATAAGAACTTGGGTGAATAATGCACAAAGAGTGGATATGTAATTATTACGACGGGAATGAAAAGTCTTTGATAAAGAGACTTTTGACTTCACGCGGTATAAAAACCGAAGAAGAAATAAAAGAATTCCTTAATCCGCTTGAAATGCAGCTTACACATCCGAGAGCTTTTACTGATATGGAAAAATCAGTCGAAAGAATTTCCAAAGCTATTGATAATCAGGAAAAAATAATTATTCATGGTGATTTTGACGCAGACGGCGTTACTTCTACTTCTCTTTTGCATATTACCTTAAAACTCCTCGGCGCGGACGTTAATTATTTTATTCCCGACAGAGAAAAAGAGGGTCATGGCTTTGATACAAAAGCGCTTATTCAATTAATGACTTCCGTGAAACCTAAGGTAATTATTTCTGTGGATTGCGGCATCAGTGATGTTGAGGCTGTTAATTTTTTAAACAGTTTTAAGATTGATGTGATTATAACAGATCACCACGAAGCGCCTGAAATTTTGCCGAAAGCTTACGCGATTATAAACCCAAAAGCGCCGAATGCGCTGGATGAAAAACTTTCCGCAAAACAAATAAATAATCTTGCCGCATTGGCGGGTGTGGGCGTTGCTTTTAAATTAGCTCAGGCATTGTTGGAAAAATATAATAAACTTGAATATATTTATGACTTACTGCCTTATGTTGCTGTCGGAACTGTTGCAGATCTTGTTCCGCTAATAGGAGAAAACCGTTATCTGGTGGCGAAAGGCTTGGAATTAATCTCTAATGGCAAACATTACGGGATAAAAAGACTGCTTGAGAGTGCGGGTTATAAAGTTGAAAACGGAATTACATCTGAAAATATTGCATTCGGCGTTGCGCCGAGAATTAACGCATCGGGACGTTTAGATACGGTTGATGAAGCCATAAAAGTATTAATTTCCGATAATAAACAAGAAATCGAAATGGCGATTCAATCTTTGAACGAGTTTAACAAAATCCGCCAGAATTTATGTCAGGATATGTTCCTTGAAGCTGACGAAATGCTTCAAAAAGAAGGGAATCGAAACCCTGCGATTATTTTATTTAATCCAAATTGGCATATAGGAATTATCGGGATTGTGGCTTCGCGTTTGGTTGAAAAGTATTACAAACCGACGTTCTTGATGACTTATTCTGAGGAAACAAAACAATTTAGATGTTCTGCAAGAAGCGTGGAGGGTGTAAATCTTTATGAGGCAATAAGTGTTAACTCTGAACTTTTAGACGGCTTTGGAGGGCATACAATGGCCGCTGGTTTGGCTTTTTCTCAAGAGAAAGTTTCTTTTGAACAGGTAAAAAATTCTTTGAACAAAACAATTAAGGAAATGACCGAAGGTAAAGAGATTAAACCGTTTTTGAATATTGATTTAGAGCTTCAGCCAAATGAAGTTGATGTTGATTTGGTTAATCAAATTTCACAATTAGAGCCTTTCGGTTCATGTAATCCGAGTCCTGTATTCGTTTTAAAAAATTTAAAAATAAAACAAAAAAAACTTATGGGTGAAAATAAAGACCATTTAAGACTAACCTGTCAAGTCGGGAATTTTGAGTTCACATGCATAAGATGGCAAGAGGGTGATATTTCTCTGGTAAACGGCGACATTTTGGATATTGCTTTTCATCCGCAGATTAATGAATACAACGGGAACACAAGTGTACAATTGATTATTGACGATATTCATTCGGAATATTTAAAAGAAGAAATTATCGAAAGTTCTAATAAAATAAAATTTTATGACCACCGTAAAAAAACAGGAATTTTTTCTCAGGTGGAAGATTATGTAAAAACTTCCGCGCACAATGTTCTTGTTTTTGCAGAGAGCAGACAGGTTACGGATAGCTTAAAACCTTTTAAAAATTTATCTCAAAGAGTTATTACCCGTGAAAATCTGCAATCTTGCGATTCGTTAATGTTTTTTGATTACCCGGCGGATAGAGAAACATTTGACAAGATTATTGAAGAAACTTCTCCTTCTTCCGTTCATTTTATGAATTACGATATAAAATATTTTGATGAAAAAGAGTTTTTAAAAACAACAAACGGAATGTTAAAATTTGCCTGCAACAATAATGGCGGAAAGGTTGAACTTTGCCGCTGCGCAAGTTTTTTAGGCAAGTCTTATAATGTATTTAGATTATTATTTGACATTTTTGAAGAAATCGGACTGATTAAAATTCCTGAAAAAACCGATTCTTTTTACAAAATTGATTACGTCGGAAATGTTGAGTTATCAAGAGTTCTGCACAGCGAAAAATACGCTGAACTGTTAGATCAGATTGAAGAATGCGAACATTTCCAAAAAACATTGCTTGAAGAAGATATAGAAGTTTTGTTCTAATTAATTATCTTTGGTAAAAAACCTTGTTTCTTCCGTAAAGCCTTGCTTATCCGGCTTATATGCTAATACAGGTTTTCCGTTCTCCTCATATACAATTTGCCAATCGGCGTTATCCTTTTGATTTACGCCTATTTGTTTTAAATGCTGATTTCTTCTTTTATTTTCTCGTTTATGTGCTTCTATCCGCATTTCTTGCCAGTCAATACCGCCGTTTTTTTCTGCCCATTTATTTATTTTTTTTGTTGTTTTTTTTAATGCTTTTTCTAATTTTTTTTCATCTTTATTATTTTCTACATAAGTTTTCTCAAGAGCCAAATCTTTTGTTTGATTTGTTTTTTTATTTTTTAACATTTGCTCGCCTATTTCTATCGAGTTTACGTTTGTTTGTTGATTAAACTCTGTCGGTCGCGCAGGATTGTTTTCTATATTACCAAACCCATAATTTCTTTTGATGCTGAAATCTGTCATGTTAAAATCTCCTTTTTATAAAAATCCCGTGAATGAATGTCATCCCCATATAAATATTAAAGTAAAATTTCCGAAAAAAATTTACTGCGCAAATTATTCTATATTCTGCGTTAATATAGAATAGAGCGGGTTTCAGGCACTTTTAAACTCTTCTTTATACTTTGTTACAAAAATATTTTTTCATTATGTTACAATTAATTAAAAAAATAACAAAAAAAATATTTTACGTTTTTTTACATGTAAGTATTTTATAAGTTAAGGAAATTTATTATGAAAATAAATAACAATGTATCATTTGGAAGTGTAACTCCTATTATTGCTAAAAAAGGTGGCTTGGACATTCTTAAAAAACAACTTGCCGTGGCTGAGAAGAACTTCTTTTTGGAAGATTTAACTCACCTCTATAAAGGTCCTAGTGCCAAAGGATTGTTTACTAATGCGGTAGCTAAAGAAAAAGAAGTCGGTTTTTTGATAACAGGAAAAGAAGTAGATAAAGTTCTTTATATGTCTCATGGCTGGGGGGCAGAAACAGCACCAACTCGACATATTAACCGTGCAACACTAAGAATTGGTTATAATCCTAATAGTATTGTTAAAAAATTATTAGTGAGAATAAATTCAGGAAAATAATTAATCGTTTTATTTTTTCTCGCTTCTTTCGCGAATTGAAATGCGAATAGGAGTGCCGAAGAATCCGAATGCTTCTCTCAATTTATTTTCTATATATCTTTTATAATGATCTTTCATCAAATCTGCGTTGTTAGCAAAAATAAGAAAATGCGGCGGCTGTGTGCCAAACTGTGTTGCATAAAATATTTTTAAACGCTTTCCTTTGACAGTTTGCGGCGGATTTAACATATAGGCTTCTTTTACAATTTTGTTCAAAAGACCTGTCGAAACTCGTTTTATCGCTTCTGTGTAAACTTTTTCCGCCTCATCAAAAATTTTGTTTAATCTTTGTTTTGTAACCGCGCTGATGTAAATTTTCGGAGCATAAGCTAAAAACGGGATTTCGTTTGATAAATTCTTGTCGAATTGGTTTATAGTGTTTGATTTTTTGTCTTCAATCAAATCCCATTTGTTTATCGCAATAACCAAACCTTTTCCCGCCTCGGTTATAATTGAGGAAATCTTTTTGTCCTGATCTGAAATCCCTTCTGTCGCATCAATAACCAAAAGCGCGACATCGCAATCTCTTATTGAACGAATGGCGCGGTCAACGGCAAATTTCTCCACGCCATAATCTACTCTGGCTTTTTTTCTTATCCCTGCCGTATCTATAATTACAAACTCTTTATCTTTATAAGTAATAGTACTATCAATGCTGTCGCGTGTCGTTCCTGAAACATCAGAAACAATTACTCTGTTTTCATTAAGCAACGAATTTATTATCGAAGATTTTCCGGCATTCGGGCGTCCTACTATTGCTATTTTGATTTTGTGATCCATTTCTTGTTCATCAGATATTTCAAAATCTTCTGTTATTAAATCTAACAAATCACCGACACCGCCGCTTCCATGCAACGCTGACAAACCCTGCGGTTCACCTAAAGCAAGAGAATAAAAATCGTTTATCATTCCGAATGATTCCGGATTATCTATTTTGTTAACCGCTAAAATAACAGGTTTTTTGGATTGTCTCAAAATATTTGCTATATCTGAATCTATAGGGTTTACGCCTTCTTTGCCGTCAACAAGAAAAATTATTTTATCCGCTTCTTCACATGCTATTTTTGCCTGATCAAAGATAGAAAGCATTATTTCGTCTTCATCTCCCGGAATAATTCCGCCGGTATCTATGACTGTAAAATATCTGTTTTGCCATTCTACGTCAAAATAAATCCTATCACGCGTAACCCCCGGCATATCATCAACAATCGAACTTCTTGAACCTATTAAACGGTTTACAAATGTTGATTTGCCTACATTGGGTCTTCCTACTATTGCTACTATCGGTTTTCTGTCCATATGACTAATTGTATCATGGATAAGTTTTTTTTACACTTTTGCTTTATCTGTAGTAAAATCAATTGAGGAGATATATTATTATGAAACGTTTTTTTGCAGGAATAATTATAATTTTGGGAGTCCTTGGTTTTATAATTTATGAAACAAATTATGATACTCAGAATGTTTGTTTGAATTCGGAAAATAAAAAATTCAAACTTTTAATTTACAAAAATCCGGAAAAAGCTTTGCCTCTTTTGAAAAAATGGAATAATGCATGTCAGGCGGAACTTATCAAAAAGAAAAATATTTCTTTAGAAAACGAAAAAAACAAAGGATGTGTTACTGTTGAAAAAGCAACCTCTGCGGCACTTTCATACGCTGCTATTTTAAGAGAGGTTTATAAAGACAGCGAAACTGCCGAAAAAACTATTGGTCAAACTTTATCGTATTTAGAACCTTATTCAAAATGCGTAGAATATGAAGTTTTTGGATCTATGCTGAGTGCTTCATTGAAAAAATATAAATAACATTATGTTTAGTCTTTAATTTTCCACTTTTCTTGCATTCTGTTTAATTGCCCTGTTTGTTGAAGATTTTCTATAACAAGATTAACTTTTGTCTGCAATCTTTTAGATTCTTCGCCTTTTCTGAATGCAATAGCATACGGCTCTTTGGAATATCTTTTTGGCAGAATTTTCACAGACGGGTCATCCAATGCAAAACCCAAAAGGATTGTATCATCAGCAATCATTCCGTCTGCTTTTCCCTCTTTTAAGGCTTTATAAGCTTCAGTATAAGTTTTGTAGCCTAAAACATTAACTTCCGGCACATTCCTTCTCAGGTTTCTTTCACTGGTAGAGCCGAAAACTATAATCATTTTTTTGCCGCTAAAATCTTTTAAAGAACTTGCATCACTGTTGCTGTTTACCATTATGGCTTGTCCTGCAATATAATATGGGATAGAAAAATCCAAAATTTGTTGTCTTTGGTTAGTAATCGACATTGTAGCAATTAACATATCAACTTCTTTTGAACCTAGTTTCATAATACGATTAGACGCTGTTACCGGAACAAATTCTACTTTATCATCCTTTCCGAGAATGTATTTTGCGATACTTTTTGCTAAATCTATATCATAACCTTTAAGATTTCCTTCTTTATCTCTATATCCGAAAGGTTTTGTATCTTCTCTGACACCAATAATTATTTTATCACGTTGGTTTATAGCAAATAAATCATCATTTACGGCATCTTTTTTCCCGCAGCCGCAAAACAAAAATCCAATTAATAAAATAATGCATATATTTTTTTTAAACATAACACAGCTTTCCTTAAGTAAATCATAACTCACGAGACCCCGAAAAGTCAATAAAACTTTTGGTCTTTTCACAAATAGCCTACGTGGATAACCGCTTTTGGTAATGTTTATGACAATGAATAAAGTACATAATCTAGTATTAGTTTGTTTTTTAAATTTTTTTGGGTTTTTTAGATAAAAAAATCCCGTAACACAAGGAGGTAAAAATGACTATTAAAAAACTTACTGTGGCAGCTGCAATTGCCGTTGGAATAGCAACGTGTTCCTTGAATCAAGCAATGGCGGCTTGTCCATGTAATCAAACACCAATCGCACCGGCTCCATGTGCCGAACCGTTACCGGTTGTAACAGGTCCTGCATGCCCATGCGAAACACGCGCACCTAAGTGCAACAGATGTCAAAAGACATTTGATGAATGTGACTGCAAGAAAAAAGATCCTTGCGAAAAAAAAGACCCTTGCAAAAAGGATCCTTGCAAAAAAAAGAAAAGTGACTGCGGATGCCCTGAAGAAGTGAGCTGTGATGGACCACCTACTCCGGCAGCTGCAGTATGCCCCGGTGCCGGAAAACCTGCAAGACAAGATATGTTACAGGTTTACGGTTACCCAAACGCTATCTACGGAGCTAACAACTACGTCGGTGAACCTGCGGCTTCTATAGCTAATATTGACACACCATGTGCAACAGCTTTATGCGCACCTTGCTCGGCTTGTGGGACCGGTGCGGCTTGTGCGGCTGGCGCGCCTTGTGGTTGTAATCAACGCTCGATTTCTTCAATGCCACTTGGTTCCGGTACAACCGTATCATCAAGAGGTGAATCAACCGGTGCTGCTGCTCAGTTACCATGTTTAAATACAGCACCTACAAGATGTAATGGTATTCCTATTGATAGAAATGAAAGATTAATGGACAATAATAATTGCCCTATTGACTTCCAATCTTCAAATTCATTGGATGCTGTTAGAAAATCATTCGTACCGTTCACTTACAAAGAACACTGTGAAGGCGCAAGCATGATCGGTGCGGCTGCGGGGTTGCCTACAGGCAACTGTAACTTTCCCGACGTCCCCCAAAGTTTCTGGGCGGCATGCGACATCGACAAATTAGCTATTAATTGTGTTGTTGTCGGTTATCCTGACGGATATTTCAAACCGAACAGAGATATAACTCGTGCTGAATTCGCAACTATGTTAGTTAAAGGTTTTAACTTAAATTGCGATATGCAGCGTGAAGGTCTTTTCAAAGACGTTCCGAGAAGCAATTGGGCTAACGCTGCGATTGCAAAAGCTGTTGATGAAAACCTGCTTGCAGGCTATCCAAACGGAACATTTAAACCAAATGCTCATGTTACAAGGGTAGAAGCTTTATCAACTATCGCTAAAGGTATGACTTGTGATATTGACGAATATAAAGCTAACGAAATTCTTGGCAAATACGCTGATGGCGGCTCAGTTCCAAACTGGGCAAGAATCCCTGTTGCTAAGTCTTTACAAAGCGGTGCGTTAAAAGACATGCCTAATCCAAACATGATTCAACCTAATAAAGAAGCATCCCGTGCTGAAGTATCTTCTATGTTACAAACAGTTCGTGTTGCTTTAGGTTACGATACAAATCCTAGAACAGCAAATAATATTTGTCCTGCATGTCCTATAGAAAAGTCAGCTTTCATGGAACAAGAGGAAATTGTTAAAATTCCTACGTTAAAATTAGCAATGATGGACCAAATCACGTCTAAATCCTCTCACACAGGTCAATATTTTAGAGCTAAAACTCTTGAAGATGTAGCTATCAACGGTGTATCTTACCCTTGCGGTTCTACCGTAACAGGTCAGGTAGTTGAAGTTATAAGACCTTCAGGTTGTGATAAAGGTGCTTTAAAATTATCTTTTACAGAAATCAAAAATGGTGACTGTAAAACTAACTTACCAAAACAAATTTTACAAGCACAAATTAATAAATCAAAAAATGTAAACCCTGTTGCTAGATTAGTAGAGGCTCCATTCACACTTGCCGGTTCACTGGTAGGTACTGTGGGCAGAACCGCGGGTGGTATTGTTACTAACCTTGGTAATGCTGTTGAAAACGTGTCTAACGATGCGGGTTACATGTTAGGTCACGTGTTCCAGGGTGAATTCGGCGCTGCTGCTAGAAACTTGGGTGACGGCTTATGGGAAACTGTTAAAGCTCCTATCGATGTAACGAGAACTGCTTTATCAGGTACTATGGGCTTATTCCAAACTACCGGCGACGAAATTGCTTACCTTGTTGACCCTCGCGGATACAAAATATCTGCAGTTAATCCAAGAGAACACGTTACTATCGCTTTTGGCTGCGCAGAGTAATTAAATACTCTGACCAAAAAAACAGTAATTTATTTTATTCGTTTGCCGAGAAAGACCGATGCTGATTGCGTCGGTCTTTCTTTTATTTTAATTAGAAAGTTATTAGTTTTTATGCTCTTATTTGGACAGGCATAATCAAACATACAAAATCTTCTTCGCAGTTTGGTCTGAATACTGTTGCTGAAAGAGATGTGTTTAATCCTGCTTTTACTTCTTCACAATCCATATTTTTCAAGGCGTCAAAAACATATTTATAATTGAAAGCTATTGCAAGCTCCTCCCCTTTATAGTCCACATCAAAATTTTCTTCTGATTTGCCTGAATCCGGTGTATCTGCAGAAAGAGTCAAATTATTTTCGGTGAAAACAAGCTTTACAATACTTGTTTTTTCATTAACCATAATTGAAACACGATCCAACGCGGAAATCATCTGCGCAACATTTATTATAGCTTCTTTCGGACTTTCTTGAGGAATCAATTGATTATATTTAGGGAATTGTCCTTCCAAAAGTCTTGAAACTGTTGTTGTTTTTTCTGATTTTATTATTATTCTGGATTTTTCTGTATATATTTTTACCGTATCTTCTTTAATAAAAGAACTCATTTTTATAAATTCATTAAGGGTTTTAGAAGGGATTATTAATTGATTTGTTTTATTGTCCTTATTATCTATTTTTTCTCTGACCCGAGCAAGTCTGTTTCCGTCAGTAGAAGCTATTTCTAATATATTGCCTTCAATATTGCAAACAATACCAGAAAGCAGATTACTTGTTTCATAGCCTGCTGCTGCAAAACCTGCCTGTCTTACCGCTTTTACAAATGGTTTTATTAATATTTCAAAACCTTCATTTTCACTCATTTTTATATTTGCATATTCTTGAGGAAATTCAGATGCAGCAATACCAAAAATATCGAACTTTGAATTTTTGGAAGTTATATTAACCAGAGATTCATCTTCTTTCATTTCAAAATTTATAAGATTATTATCGGAAAGCTTTGATACTATTTCATTTAGCGTTTTTGAAGGAAGTGTTATTTTTCCTTCTTCTTCAACTTGAGCATCAACAATTGCTGTAATTGTCATGTCTAAATCTGTTGCAACAAGTTTTATTGTTCCTTTATCTATAGTTTCAATCAATATATTAAGCAAAACAGGTTGTAATGCTTTTACACTTGTAGCTCTTTCAACAATTTTAATCCCATTATAAATATCTTCCTTTTTTACAACAAACTTCATTTTCTATAACTCCTTCTTTATGTCTTCTTTTCCTACATCCCTAAATATATTATAGTATAAATATAATAATAATATATATATTTAATCATAATAATAAGGTGTCATTATTTGTAGAAAACAGGTTAAAAGTGGCAATAGTAATGAAAAATAGTTGTAGAAAAAAATGTAAAAAGATATGAACAAAAAACAAAAAAATTATAAAAAACAAAAAACAAAATAAAAAATTGTAGAAAACTCATGGGTTTTCTACAGAAACCAACAATCTTTTCTACAAAACGTAATATTTATATATATAATTCGTAATATTTTTCAGAAATCCGCGAAAATGGTTGTATAAGAATATCTATACATTAAAAAGGAGCAAAAAAGATAAAAAGAAAATGTTTATAGTTGACATGATAAATTGTTCATGTTATAAAATAGGTGGGGTAAATGTATATTTATAAGTCTTGTCAATTGACGAGACTTTCTTTTTGAAACTCTATGGAGCAGAGGGTTTTGCTTTTTTGTTAAATAAGGATTTTATTTTTGTACCGGTGTTTTTTAAAAAGTTACCAATATTATTTTTTACACCGTTAAAAGAAAGTAAATTTTTAGTTTTTAATTTATAACCCAAAGCCAAAACGCCGGCGGTTGCAAGTATCCCAAAAGCCCATTTTTTCCAGCCCGGATTTTTAACAAGGGAAGAATCTTTTTTATGTTTAAATTCATCAACCTCAGGCTGTTTATTTATATTAGGAATATCGGTGAAAAAATTTTGTCCCGCAGGAATAATATTTGGATTTCCTATGTATCTTGCAGGTTGTCCCATAACAAAAGAAGAACCGTCAAAATCGATAACTTTATTTTGTGCCAATAAATCTAAATCATACGCCCAGTTTGCAGACATAATATTTCTCCTGCCTTAAAAAGGTCCTTTTACACATGTATATAAAGTATTTAGTAATGATATTATTGCTTTTTTTTAACATTTTTGTTACATTTTTAATGGAGATGAGAGATTTTTTTAAAAATAATAAATATTTAGTTGTTTTATGGATTTTATGCGGGACAGCATTAATTTTATTTTCCGGTCATTATGCAAATATATTGATTGATTTTGGGAGAGAAGTTTATTATCCGCAAAGAATTTTAGAGGGAAAGGTTTTATATAAAGATTTATTCAATATTTACGGACCTTTCTCGTATATGTTTAATGCTGTTTTATACAAGCTTTTAGGAATTAATTTAAGGACATTATATCTAGCGGGAATAACCTGTTCTTTTTTGGTTGTAAGCGGTATTTATTTGATTGCAAAGAAGTTTCTTTCGGAATTTTTGAGTTTTTCTCTTTGCGTTTTTACAATAACTGTAGGTATATTGACTCCGGTAATATTTAATTTTACATTCCCTTATTCATGGGGAATGCTTTACGGGTTAGTAAGTTTTTTGTATTCGGTTTTATTTATTTTGAAATTCCTGGAAGACGAAAATCCAAAACATTTATATATTGGTACATTTTTAGCAGGTATAAGTCTTTGCAGTAAATACGAATTTATTTTTTATGCAACTTTTGTTTTAGTTTTTGTTGTAAAAGAAATATTAAAAAATAAAAAAACAGGGATCATTGCATTGAGTTACTTTTTAAGTATTCCATTTATTTCTTTTTGTATTTTGTTCATACAAGGTTTAACCATACAAGATTTAGTAAGCTCTTTTAATATAATACAAGCAATGGCAAAAAGTGAAACGCTTAAATATTTTTATCAAAATATAGGAGTGTATTTTCACATAAAAACATTACCTTTTATGTTGTCGCAATTTATAATAACAGCAATATCTTTTTCATGTTTTATTGCAAGTGCATTTTTATATAAGAAAAACAAAAGTTTATCTTATATGGCAGCCGTAATATCAATAATAGTATGTTTTAGCTTAACTCTTTATACAGAAAGAACAACTTTTTTCTTTTTACCTGTTTTGATAATAATACTTTGTCTTATATATTATAGAAAATTAATAGAAGATAAAAAGTTAAGAATATTACTTATTTCTGCAATAACAATCAGCTTAAAATTCTTATGGGGTCTTATATTATTGAGCTATGGAACATTTTTCGCTCCATTTTTACTGCTAAGTTTTTTTGCTTTGTTATTTAGCTATATTCCTAAAGAATATCAAAAAGCGGCGGGTTTGTATCTTTTAATAGTAACCGCTGTTTTTGTTATAAAAAACTTTGATTCATACAGTGATATTCAAGGAAAAATACATACAGAAAGAGGATCGATTTACACAAATAAAAATTTAGAAATTACAAGTAATGCATTAATTAATTTTCTAAAAGAAGAGACAGAAGAAACGGATAGAGTAGTAATTTTTCCCGAAGGAATGATGATTAATTTTCTGGCAGAAAGAAAAGGCGATGATTTTTATAACTCACTTATTCCTTTGTATGTAGAAGTATTTGGAGAAGATAAAATAATTGAACATTTTATGGAAACAAAACCTGAATACATAATTTTTAACGGCGAGAATATGTCAGATTATGGATTTAGTTATATTTGCAATGACTATGCCGTAGATTTTTGTTATTTCGTTCACAGTAACTATGATAGAGTTGCGGTTATTGATAAAGAATACAGATTTTTGATTTATAAAATAAAATAATTTTCATTATGATATAATAAAGAAAAAACAATCAGAAGGAATAATAATGAACAAATTTTATATAACAACAGCAATTGATTACGTAAATGGCGCGCCGCACATAGGACATGCATATGAAAAAATAATTACGGATGTTATTGCAAGACACTATTCACAACGATACGACGATGTTTTCTTTTTGACGGGAACAGATGAACATGGAATAAAAATTCAAAAGACAGCGGCAGAAAAAGGAATAACACCTCAAGAATTATCTGATGAAAATGCACAAAAATTTAAAGATGCATGGAAGATTTTGGATGTGGAATATAATAGATTTATCAGAACCACAGATGACTGTCATAAAAAAGCGGTACAAAAAATATTCAAAAAACTTGTTGAAAAAGGCGATATTTATAAGCACTCTTATCAGGGTCTATATTGCAGCGGCTGTGAATGTTTTTTAAATGAGAAAGACTTAACGGATGATGGTCTTTGTCCTAATCACATGAAAGCTCCGGAATTAATCAGCGAAGAAAATTATTTCTTTAGGTTAACAAAATACAAAGATGCGATAATAAAACATATAAAAGAAAACCCGAATTTTATTATACCTCAATTCAGAGCAAATGAAGTGTTAAATGTATTAGAAGATATTCAGGATATTTCTGTATCACGTTCAAGCGCCAATGTTCAGTGGGGGATTCCAGTGATGGGTGATCCGGAACAAACTATTTATGTATGGATTGATGCTTTATCAAATTACATAACAGCACTCGGTTATGATACAGAAAAAGAAACTGAAGACTTTAAAAAATACTGGCCGGCAAATGTTCAGGTTATAGGGAAAGATATTTTAAAATTCCACAGCATTTATTGGACAGCAATTTTAATGGCATTAGAAATTTCTTTACCAAAAACCATTCTTGCGCATGGTTGGATAACCATTGACCGGTCAAAAATGTCTAAATCAATAGGCAACGTAATTTCCCCCGTAGATGTATTAAATAATTTCAATCAGGAAATACCGGATGCGTTTAGATATTACATGGCATCAGCAGCAAGGCTTGGCGGCGACGGGAATTATTCCGATGAAGATTTTAAAGAAAAAGTAAACGCACACCTTGCAAACAGCATGGGCAACCTGTTAAACAGAACATTATCAATGCTGATAAAATACTTTGACGGAGAAATCAAACCTGAATTTAAAATCCAAACAGAGCTGCTTAACGAAGCCTTGAACACAGTTAAAAAAGTAAAATATAACTTTGATAACTATGAAGTGGCAGAAGCTGCCCAGGAGATTATTTCGCTTGTTGATACAACAAATAAATATGTAACGGATAACGCGCCGTGGACGCTTGCCAAAGAAGATAAAATGACAGAATGCGGACAGGTTCTTTATACAGTATTAGAAATTATGTGTATTGTTGCGGCTTTAATTTATCCATATTGCCCTAATATAGCAAAAGAAATGTCAAAACAACTTTCTTTTGACTTATTAATAAAATTAGATGATTTAACTACAGACAATATAAAATCAGGAAAATTAATATCGCAGGAAGATATAAAACCTGTATTTTTAAGAATGGATTCTGAACTGGCTGATAAATCAAAAAGTAAGTAAAATTCTAAAAAACTTCCAATTTATAATCTACATAATATATGTTATCAGCACCAAACATAATGTTTGTACATTCGCCGCTCGCGAGCTATAGCAAGTGATTGCGGCGATGGATGAGGCTCTGCGTTAGATCATTCGTGCACCTGTGAAATACAAAGATGCTCGTGAAACGCTAAATGCGCGTACCACCCCTGTCATCCTGAACTTGCGGATTGCGAGCTGAGGGCGAAGGCAGGTGTCGGCTTGCTGACAGGCAAGATGAGCAGTGCCGTAGACCCGTTAAATGCGAGCAACCAAGCTGATTCAGGATCTATCAATATTAATGTTCTAATAATCTTTGTAACGTTCATTTTTTCTTTTTTATTGCGACGAAAAAAGAAAAAACGAACCAAAAAAGAAAAACACGCGATTAAAAAAA
>Ga0153920_1000630_pt1 | contig 14786 bp, 15 predicted proteins | sample TSNJ004MetaG_FD_104713 | JGI IMG/M metagenome (GOLD analysis project Ga0153920, IMG submission 104713) | Attine ant fungus gardens microbial communities from New Jersey, USA - TSNJ004 MetaG | ecosystem: Host-associated > Fungi > Mycelium > Unclassified | place: USA: New Jersey, Brendon T. Byrne...
ATCACCGGCCGCCCCAGCAGAGGGATCATCGGCTTTGGATTGCCAAGGGATAAGGGTCGCAGCCGTGTCCCTTCTCCTCCCGCCATAATCACCGCTTTCATGCATCGCCGCCTCCTTTTTCCTGGTGAAATCTTTACTATTCTTTCCCGCGCACACAGAAATAAACCGCAGCCTGATCGTTTGCCGGAAGAAATTTTATGCCGGTCAGACACACCGTTCCCAAGCGCCGGAAAATATGCTACAATTAGTTCGATTCCATGTGACACGGGAGGCTGTTATGAACATCCAAATCTTTGGTACGGGCAAATGCTTTGAGACGAAAAAAGCCCAGCGCTGGTTTAAAGAACGGCGCATTCCATTTCAGTTTATTGATCTGAAAAAATACGGCATCAGCCGCGGCGAGCTGCAAAGCGTAAAACAGGCTGTGGGGCTGCAGGCGCTCATGAATACCGGCCACCCCGATGCGGTGCTGCTGGAGTATCTGGCCTATGAGGAGGACAAGCTGGAGAGATTATTGGAACATCCGGCGCTTCTGCGCACCCCCATTGTCCGCAATGGCCGCCAGGCCACAGTAGGCGATGGCTCGCAGGTTTGGCGGCACTGGTTATAAAAGTCCTTTTTATCGTGCACCTCTTGTGATATGATACCCTTACGGCGGAGAAGGGAGTGATTCTATGGCAAAACGGGAGCACCAAAAGCTGAAACTGCTGTACTTATCCAAATTTTTATTTCAGGAGACGGATGAAGAGCATCCGCTGACCGTCTCTCAGTTGATTGAGCGGCTGCAGCAGCACAACATTCAGGCCGAGCGAAAAAGCATCTACAGCGACCTGGAGTCCTTGCGGGAGTTCGGGCTTGACGTACAGTGCCGCAAGGGCCGTGTTCCCGGCTGGTTTATCGGCCAGCGGGACTTTGAGCTCCCAGAGCTCAAGCTGCTGGTGGACGCGGTACAGTCCTCACGCTTTATCACCCGCAGGAAGAGCAGCGCTCTCATCCGCAAGCTGGAGGGGCTGACCAATGTGCACCAGGCCCGTCAGTTGCGCCGTCAGGTCTATGTGAATGGTCAGATTAAGGTCATGAACGAGAGCATCTATTACAATGTGGACACACTCCATACCGCCCTTTCTACACGCCGGATGATTACCTTTCGTTATTTCGACTATGACATGTACCGCAACCGCGTGTTCCGGCGCGAGGGAAAGCGGTATTCCGTCTCTCCCTATGGTCTGATCTGGAACAATGAGAACTATTACCTTGTGGCCTTTGACAGCCAAAGTGCCACAATGCGCCACTACCGTGTGGATAAATTGAGTGACATTGCCGTCACCTGTATCCCAAGGCAGGGGGAGGAGGAATATCCGAATTTTGATCTGGCGCAGTATGAGCAGCGGCACTTTGGAATGTTTCGCGGCGAGGACACCTCCATCACCCTACGCTGCAAAAGCCACATGGCGGGCATCGTGCTGGACCGGTTTGGCCAGGATATTATTCTGGTTCCGGATGGCGCATATTATTTTACCGTCACCCTCTCCGTGGTGATCAGCCCACAGTTTTTTGGATGGCTTTTTGGATTGGAGGAGGAGGTGGCACTGATCTCTCCCCCCTCCGCTGTGCGGGCCTACCAGGAGAGGCTGGGCGCCATTTCCAACCTCTATTCAACCATAGAAAACGGCCCCGCATCCTGATCGGACGCGGGGCCAAATGATTTCACTTTTTTATTCCCCAGACCGCAGCACAGCGGGGCGCTCCATCAGAACCTCCTGCGCAATGCCAATAAACCGCTCGGCAAAATGGGATAAGTAGCGGTCACGGTGATAGGCCAACACCAGGCGGCTCACAGTGGCCGGATCCATCAGGGGAAACAAGTCCAGCTCCTCCTGCCCTCCCGGAAGGTCAATGGCGCGTAAAAACAGCTCGGGACAAATCACAATTCCAACATTGGCCCTGGCCAAAGCCAGGGTTGTCACTGTATTTTCCGTCTCAAGGGCAACCCTGGGCTTAAAAAAGCAACGGCTGAGATGCTGATCCGCAATGCCCCTGGCACGGTTTCCTTTTTTCAGCAAAACAAAGGGCTTGTCCCCAAACGCTGTAATATCCGCGCCATTGGCAAATTTCTGGCGCATCTCCTCCGCCCGGTCTCCAAAGACCTCCTCCGTAAATTGGCGTGGAACCACCAGGATCAAGCGGTCTTCCGTCAGGGAAACAATCTCCACATCCTCCATCATGATAGGGTGGAAGCCGATGATCAGATCCACCCGTCCGTGGGAGAGCTCATCCTCCAGCTCCGAGGAGTTCCCCTCAAAAATTGAGAATTCCACCATGGGGTACTCCTCCTGAAATCTTGGGAGGATCTCCGGCAGCAGGGTCAGGCCGCAGGTATAGGAGATTCCAAGCCGTAAAACGCCCAGATAGTTGCGGTTAATATCCCCCACCTTAGTGAGATACTGGGTGTGCAGGTCAAGGATTTGGGTCGCGGTCTCCACCAAAAGGGTTCCCGCATAGGTCAATGACAACTTCGGCGAGCGGGTGAAGAGCTTGATGTCCAGCTCTTTCTCCAAATTGCTCACATGATTGCTCAGAGACTGCTGCGAAATGTATAGCCGCTCAGCGGCATGGGTGATATTCAGCTCTTCCGCCACGACCAGAAAATACTTTAAATGTAAAAAATTCATTTCTTCTCCTCTCCGCCTTTAGTAAAAATAACGGACCTCCTTTGTCTTTCTTGGATATGCAAGGATTATATCACAGCTAAATAGCTGTAGCAACCCTCCGAAAAAATCTGGTGTTCTGTGACGAAAGAACATGATACAATAACTGTATGTTAAATTGGGCGCATATTCATTCGGGAAAAATTTTTGAAAAGGAGTTTTCCGTAATGTATCAGGTATTTTCATTTAAGGCCATATTTGAAAGCGGCATGAGGGTGTTCGAGGAGCATGATTGCGTTGTTACATTTAGCAAGGGACACTCTATTCCAGAGTATCTGGAGGAGCTAAAGCAGAAGAGCTATGATGCCATTTTTACCCGCACCGATCCAGTTACCAAGGAGATGATAGACCTGTGCCCCAATCTGAAGGTGATCGCCAAGCAGGGCGTGGGCGTGGACAACATTGACTTGGATTATGCCGCGGAGAAAGGCATTCAGGTTGTGTTCGCCCCCCGTGAAAACGGAAACGCTGTGGCAGAGCACTCGATTCTTCTAATGCTGGGCGCCACCCGCCGGTTTACTTATGTGGACCAGGCGTTTCGCGGAGGCAATTTTAATGTGCGGTATACCCTGCGCAACACCTTCGAATTGAAGGGCAAGACCCTGGGCCTGATGGGCTGCGGCAACATTGGCCAGCAGGTGGCGCAGAAGGCCGCTCTGGGCTTGGGCATGAACGTTGTCGGCTATGACCCCTACGCCAAACAAGAAAACATGTGGGCCCCCGTTACCCTGTTGGAAAACCGGGATGATGTGCTGGAACAGGCGGATTTCCTGTCCATCCACACTCCCCTGACTCCAGAGACCCGCGGCAGCATTGGCATGGCGGATTTCAAAAAGATGAAGCCCACTGCCATTCTCGTCAACGCTGGCCGGGGAGAAGTCATCAATGAGCCGGAGCTGATCGAGGCGCTGCAAAACGGCATCCTCCTGGGCGCTGGACTGGACGTCTTTGCCGAGGAACCCCTGCCTATGGATAATCCCCTTATGAACATGGGCAATGTGTTTCTCACCCCCCACACCGCCGCAACCACGGAAGAGGCCGTCTACCGCACCGCCCTGGTGGCCGCGGAGGGCGTAGTGGAGGTGCTGACCGGGAAAACCCCCACCTGGCCCGCCAATAAGCCCAAGAAGTAAGTTCTCTGTGGGTGACTTTGTCCTCGCTGTCAGCCCTGATTTTATGTCAGATATGGATACAAAAAAGACGGTGCAGCTTTAGGCGGGTGCTCATAGGGACAAGAAGTGAACCATAGGTAAATCCCTGTGATGGGGCGGACAGTTTCGGCTGTCCGCCCTTTCTTTCTGCCTTAAGCGCTCAGGTCTGCGCCTAAGGCGTCTAAAATCCGGTATTCCTCTGACTGGTGTTCCGATTCGAATGTCTGCTCCATCGGCGTATCCATCAGCCCAATATCCCGGTAGTAAATCCAGATATCCTGTTCAGCGGTACGGGAGTATTTCTGCGATTTTTCCCCCACCACGATCTTCTCGATGAACAGCCTCAGGATTTCGGGCGTGAGTTCGGTGATGTTGCTGTACCGTTTGGCTTTATCAATAAACTGCGCCACATTGGTCAGTGAGTTCTGGAGCTGTTCCAGCCGTTCCTCCAGCTTCGGGAGCTTGTTCCGCAAGGCAGCCTGCTCCGTGGTGTATTCTGCGGAAAGCAGGCGGAAGTGCTCGTTCGGGATGCGCCCCAGCACATTGTCCTCCGATAACATTTGTCAAGGAGGTTTGTCCAATTTTTTAAGAATCTCAAAATGTATCCTTTGCTAAGATAAAATAACCTCTACTATTGGAACAACTACGGTTCCGAACAGGCGTTGAATGAAAACACATCGTGGTTCCAGAACGACGTTTGTCAAGGGGTGAAATAATATTTTTGTAAAAGACGTATCTTTTCGATTCTGTTCTTTGGAAGAAGTCAGGGTACGGGGCGTGTAGCCCCGCAAAAGCTAACGATAATCGCCGCGCCAGTGGAGCCGATTTTGCTGTAAAATGAAGCCTATCAGAAACTGTAGTGTAAACAAAAACAGCGAGCAATGCATGAAGCATTTGCTCGCTGTTTCGCATTATATTGAAAGTACCTGTATCTGTATATGGAGATAAATTGCTACGACGATTCACAATAGGCTATCTCAAAACCGGTATATGCCAGAACCGACCTCAAAATGGTATTTAACAATCCCGATGTCAACCTTTGTATAAAACCCAGAGCCGGGCGTGGCCGTAACCTTATCGCCCGCTAGCTCAATCATGAACTTTTGCTGATTCATGGCCGTAGGCGCAAGCTGTGCAGAAGCCATGCCATCGCGAAACCATTGGGGAGAGCTTTGCGATATATTACTCAGTTCCTCCGGTGCTTTTGATTTATGACTGACTCCTTGTGTCTCGCCGTAACCGAGGGCGATGACCATCAAGAGCTTCTCACCAGGCGCAAGCTTGATGGCGCTTTTACTCTTTACCTTACTGAATGTCATAGCGACCCAGCAGGTATTGAGACCCAACTGCTGCGCTCTCAGTGCGATTTTCTCCCCATAATATCCACATGTTTCTTCCAGCGTATCGCTCTTTTTGCCAACAAGGGCAATATAGTTCTTTACATTATTGAATTTGCCATACCTTGCCATCATGCCTGTAAATGCAGTGGGTTCGTTCAGGCACAGCTGAATATGAAGGCCGCTTTCTTTATTGCAGTCCTCAATGAGCTGCTTCAGTTCACTTTGCGTTTCGCCCTCGATTTTCTTATCGGTATAGCTTCGCACTGAATTTCTGGTTTTAATTGCATCTAAAAGTTCCATTTATGTACCCCTCCGTTTATCATTCAATCATTTGTGGCTGTGTCTCTGGCGGTGCGCAGCATAAACCCTTTTGCCGTAGCTCGGAAACCTCATGAACAAGGTCGTTGATGCTAGCGATAAGGGATGTCATTTGCTCCCATCTGCTCTCATTCGCGTCGACATGATAGAAGTTCATGGTGCCGCGCTTAAACATATTTACGATTCCCGCGTCCTTCAGGATTTTCAGGTGATGGGATACCGCAGGCCGGGAGAGGTTGGTACGCGCGGTAATCTCCCCGACACGCATACCTCCGTAGTTTTCAAGCAGCGCGATAAGAATAAGCTGACGATTCTCATCGCCCAGCGCAATGAATGCGTTTCTGCAAGCTGAAAATTCGCCTGCAAGTTTCATCAATTTCTCAGGGATATCCCCAACTTGAGTGTCCATGGGCTTCACCTCAATTCGTTCCTTTGTCTAAAGGATTAAATATATAAACCATTATACACTATATTCTCGCCTATAGCACATTGGTAAAGCAAATCGAGACGAATAAAAAGTAAGGCCACGGCGCAAGCCGTGACCTTTACGCTGTTTTGCGGTTTTCCGCATAGTAAACGGTGAAAGGTGCTGCAAGTAACAACAAACTATTCGCTAATTATCATGCTTACTGTTAAGCTGCGCTTTCATCGCTGCCAACTCGTCCTCTACTGATGCGCTGGTATCTACGCCCTTGTACTTCTGTTCTAACGCTTGCGCTTCGTCCACCGCCTCGCGGTTCAGCTCGCTCATGGCGGTTGCCTCATCCAACATGCGGTCAGCCTTTTCCTCCATGCGCTCAAAAGCGCCCATACTGCTTTGCATTTTATCCGCGCTGGCACCCACTTTATTTACCCTGGTCTGCGTTTCCGCTACAGCCACCTTTGCCTTAATGGACTGGCGGCGTGCGTTCAGAGAGTTGATGTCACTTACCAGCTTATCATGAAGCTCGCGCATTTTGATTGCGTTTTCATGCGCGGCGGCATAAGCCGTCTGTAACCCGGCACCGGCACTTTCCAACTCCTGCTTTTTGGTTAAGAATACGCGTGCGTCATCTTCGTTACCAGCTAAAAGAGCCTTTTGCGCCAAGTCATGATATTTAGTCACCTGAGCGATATTATCGTCCATTAGGCGATTTGTGCGGCTTTCCTCCGCCATGACACCGACGGTTTCTTTCTTCACCTCCGCCAAATCCTTGTTTGCTTTGCGAAGGCACTCGTCCACCATTTTGGCGGGGTCTTCAGCTTTGTCCAGCATTGCGTTCACATTGGACGAAATAATATCGCCGAATCTTGAAAGTATACCCATGTTTTTTAATCTCCTTTTTAATTATTGATTTTGATCGTCATATTTTTTTGCCCGCTCCTGAACATCCGTATCCCCGAATGTTTCCAGCGGAGTATTAAGAATTTGCTGTGTTTGCTCGGCCTCAAGGTTCTTTTGCTTTTTGTGACTGCGCCACCACAGAAACACTACCGTCAAAATGGCAAGTATCCCTGCTACAATGAGAACCGGAATCCACGGTGATCTTGTTACCGTCATAATCCGTTCACCGGCTTCGTCAAAAGCCTTTGAGAACATCTGCTCATCTGTCAGGCTTTGATCGTAATAATACCTGTCAATGCAATCCAGCAGGATATCCATGGCTTCGCTGTCCAAAACGGTCTTTGCCTGCGTACCCGCCACATACCATGTGTGATAAGCATCGCCGTATTCAAAAAAGATCAGGAGCAAATGCGCTTCATCGGCAAACAAATTGTCGTAGGTGTCGTAGGCAAATTGTTCAACCTGCGCCTCGGTTGGACTGTGGCTTCCATCTATCGTATCAGTGAGGTACAGATAGGGCTGCACTCCTGTTTGTTTATAAAAGTTTTTCATGCCGGTTGTAAGTGTGGTGCTGTTCCCAATCCAGTCCAACTCATCCGTATAGTAGCCGTTTTCTACAACTGCGCCGACTGGTAATGGCTCACGGTTGATTGTCGATGCCGTCACATTTCCCGAAGAGCCGGAATTGAATAGAACCGGCACAAGGAATATTAGCAGCAATAAGACAACCGCCACAATTATGGGAATGAGACAACCCGGCTTCTGTTTTTGCTGATTATTTGGTGACGGACTGCCGCCGTGCCCGCCGCCATTTCCTCCGGCGGCCCTGCGCCCCATACTGTATCCCATGAAGGCCCCTCCCATAGGGGACATACCGCGTCTGCGGGGCGGTGGCGGAGGTGGAGGCCGCCGTCCTCCGCCGGGTGGAGCGCCTCCCCGGCTTGATCCTCCGGAGCTTATACCACCTCGGTTATATCCGCCGCCGCTGCGTCCGCCCATGCTGCGGTTTCCACCACCACCTGAACTGCGTCCGCCACCGCCTGCGCCTGCACGTGCCATAATGAATCATCTCCTGTTTACTTTATGTTAGTTATTCTAAAGGAAATATCTCAACTTCTCGTCAATAAAGTGGAGCATTTCGTTGAGAAATTGTTGACCTTCGACTTGTATCCATTACATATCCTGTTGTAATGCGGTATCGTCCTTGATGCCTGCGACTGCGTCTACCGGAATGGAAATGACAACTCCTCGCGCCTCTGTATGCAGGCCGCATTGCTCTCCGATGGACTTCATAATTGCCGTCTTTTCGCTCTGACGAGCCAGAATATAAATCAGTTCTTTCTCCGCTTGGATGCTGACGCCCCATTTTTTCATAGGCTCATCCGTTCCAAGACGCCGGGCGCGCACCACCGTTCCTCCCATAGCTCCGGCTTTTCTCGCCGCCTCCATAACGTCCTCGCTATATCCCTGATTGATCATCACGAGAAGTAAGCTGTTCGCTGATTCCTGCATCATTTGCTCCGCGCTCCTTTCAAGATGTTCTCTAATACGTTGCCGCAGTTTCTCATCCAATAATTTCATGACAGACGCACTCCCGCCGGAGACCGGGAAGGTAAACGCGATCCCACCGTTCGGCTTGCTAAGCTGTAAGCCCCTGTCAAGCGCAACCAGCACCTCCGGAGCACGCTGCTTGGTAACAACGCTCATCAGAATCGCTTTCTCCGAGATTCCAAGACCCAGATACTCCAAAATCTCGCTGGAAGCCGTGCCTTCGCCGTTAAAAAGATATTGGATGTGCAGCCTCTGAGTTTCCAAAACAGAGGCTGCTTTTTTCGCTTCCTTTTGCCCCACAATCAGCATCAGCATCCTGATTTCCGGTCTGCTTTTAGAATCGTACATGTTATTCCTCTCCTTCCCAATCAAGAATTTCATCTGTTTCGATAGCGGGCAGTTCATCGACGGCGATCTTTCTTTCCTTGATTTTATACACAACGCCCATAATCTGCACCGCAATCAACGGCGTCATCGCAACCAGCGCAACTACGCCAAAGGCGTCAGCCATAATATTTCCTCCGACCGCCTCACATACGCCGATGCAAAGAGGAAGCAGGAAGGTACTGGTCATCGGGCCGCTGGCAACGCCGCCGGAGTCAAAGGCGATGCCGACAAATATTTTCGGTACAATGCGTGAGAGAACGAGTGCGATAACATATCCCGGTATGATAATCCAGTAAATGCTGATACCCGTGATGGAGCGAAGCATAGCAAGTCCTACGCTTACAGCAACGCCGATTGAGAGACAAAGGTTCATTGCGGACTGCGAAATCGCCCCTTTGGTGACACTTTCCACCTGATGATTTAAGACCTGAATGGCGGGCTCGGCCTTTACAACAAAGTAGCCGATTAGCATACCTATGGGGATTAACAGCCATTTGAAGCGGCTTGCCGCCATACTCCCGCCCAAAAGACTTCCGACCGGAGCAAAGCCCACGTTGACGCCGGTGAGGAAAAGCACCAGACCGATATATGTATAGACAAACCCTACACAGATACGGGTACGTTCTTTGCGCTGGTATCGGCGGCTGGCAAGCTGGAATATGATGAACATCGCCACAATCGGCAATAGGGATACGAGAACCTCCCACGCGTAATGCGGCAGAGCATGTAAAAATTCGCGGACGACATCCTGCGTTGTGAGAACACTTGCAATATCTGTCGGTGTGTAGCTGGTGCTGCCTGTGTTATAAAACAGTCCGAGCAGCAGAACCGCAAGGATAGGGCCAATGCTTGAGATGCCGACGAGACCAAAGCTGTCGTCACTGGCATTTTTATCGCTTCTTACCGATGCTAAACCCACACCCATCGCCAAAATGAACGGAACGGTGATAGGCCCTGTGGTTGCTCCGCCCGAGTCAAAGGCTACCGGCACGAAGTCCGATGGGACAACCAGAGATAGAAGGATAATGCCAGCATAAAGAACCATGAGGATTGTTGACAGGCTGACTTTGAACAGAATACGCAGTACAGCGACGGTCAGGCACAGTCCCACACCAATTGCGACAGTCCAAATGAGCAGATTGCTTGGAATGGCGGGCACTTGCCCTGCCAGCACCTGTAGATCAGGCTCGGCGACTGTTATAATCGCTCCGATGGCAAATACCGAGATGATGACCATGATAATCTTTTGGCTCTTTGATATCTGTACGCCTATCCCTTCGCCAATGGGGGTCATGGACATTTCCGCGCCGAGCTGGAAGAACCCCATCCCTATGATCAACATAAGCACTCCGACGAGAAACATGGCAATGGTGCCGATTTCCATGGGAACAAAGATGACGCTGATTATTAGAACGATCATAGTAATAGGAAGAACAGCCGACAGGGATTCCAGCGTTTTCTCCTTTAACTTTTGATTCATGTTTCTCCCCCTCAAAGAGACTTTTAGTAAGAACAATGTGTGCGCTATTCTTGTTCGTTAAAGCGTTTGCGTATATAGTTACCGGCTTTGTTCATGCGAAAGAAAATCGCGATGTTATCGGCCCCGTAGGAGATGAGCATTGCCGCAACGATATAGGCAACCATCATACTGGAGAAAACCGGTGAGAACAAAAGCACTATGCCAAGAATAATCCCCAATATACCGAACACCATGACCCAAACCCAATAGTTAAACCCTTCCGCTTTCAGGGAGCGCGAGCCGATAATACGCGTGATACTTGAGCCAATCACCGATACTGCAAAGACAAATGGTAGCATGGCAAGCAGCACGCTCGACCCACGTCCGAATATAGTCCAGATGCCCAGCAACGTTGTGAGAATGCCGCTGGCCAGTGTCCAACCGGATCGAGATCCTTTTTCTTCTCCGAAAAATGATACGATTTCGATAATGCCGGATATCAGCATCGAGATACCGATGAATATTGCGAGTGCTGCCAAGTTCTGGAGCGGTGTGAACAGCATGACTATACCGAGAAGTACAATCAATATGCCGGATACAAGTGTGAACCACTTGATGGATTTTAGCAGAGCTTTCATAAATTTTCCCTCACTTTCAATTTGTCGAGCTTGTGCGTTCACTATCGAGTGAGTTCATGGTATAATACCAACATCAAGCAAACCTCAACTGGAGCATCAATTTAGTTGAGGTTCTGTTGAGGTTTCTCGTATATTCTCTTTTTATATAACGTAATTAGGAGATTTGTTATGTTTAACATCCTTGTCGTAGAAGATGATTTCAATACACGCAAGCTGATAGAAGCAACTTTGATAGATGAGAAATACACTCCTCTGCTGACCGCGAACGGTCAAGAAGCGCTGGAGGTCATTGACCATACACACATTGACCTTATGATCACCGACGTCATGATGCCGGGATTAGACGGATATAATTTGACAGAGCAACTACGAGATGCAGGATATGAGTTTCCAATACTAATGATGACTGCCAAAGGCACGATCCGGGATAAACGCAAGGGCTTTTTGGTAGGAACAGATGACTACATGGTTAAGCCTGTGGATGAGGAAGAGCTTATCCTGCGCATCGGGGCGCTTTTGCGCCGGGCAAAGATTGTCAGTGAGCGCAAGATTACCATCGGACGGGTAACGCTGCACTATGACTCACTGACGGTGAGCCGTGAGATGGAGCGAATTATACTGCCTCAAAAGGAATTTATGCTGCTGTACAAGCTGCTAAGCTATCCCGGTACTGTGTTCACCCGTATGCAGCTCATGGATGAAATATGGGGGTATGATTCACAGACAGACGAACATACGCTGAGCGTGCATATCAGCAGACTGCGCGAGCGGTTTATAGACTGGCCGGAGTTTGACATAGTGACTGTACGGGGACTGGGCTATAGGGCGGTGAAAAATGATGAAGTCTGAGGAAAAAGGATATGGTAAACGGCGACTCGCTGCATTGCCGCTGCTGGTGCTTTTCGTGTTTGTCATTTTGGTTGTCAGTATTTTATTTTCTATATCGACGCTATACCTTCTCCTTCGCGTAGGAATCTTTCCAACGGTAACGGAAAGCCGGCTGCCTGTAACATTAATTTTTTTGCTTCTGATCAGCGTTTTTATCGGTACGCTGATAGCCGCTGTAGGTGGCGGCTATTTTCTTCGCCCTCTCCGAAGATTAACCGAAGCGACCAAGGAAGTGGCTTCGGGAAACTTCGATGTTCGCGTTGAGGCTAGCGGAACGGCAGAGCTTGAACGACTTGCCATCAGCTTTAATGAGATGACTGAGGAGCTGTCCAGCATAGAAACGCTTCGAAGTGATTTTGTGAGCAATATTTCTCATGAGTTTAAAACACCGGTCGTCTCCATCAGAGGATTTGCTCGGCGATTAAAAAAAGACGCCCTTACAGAGCGTCAAAGTGAATGTGTAGATATCATTATCGCTGAGACAGAACGATTGTCTGAGTTATCTCAAAATGTTCTTTTGCTGTCGAATTTGGAAAGCTCAGATAAGATTTCAGAGAAAACAACATATTCCCTTGACGAGCAAATCCGAAAGTGTATCCTCATGCTTGAACCGCTTTTAGACAAAAAACAGCTTGAGCTTGATGTTCGCATGGAATCGGTGCAGATTAACTCTAATGAAGAGATGATGAACCATTTGTGGATAAACCTTTTGGGGAACGCAATCAAATTCAGTCCGGAAGAAGGAACGATTGGGGTGTCCCTGCAAACCGATGGAGAGTATGCTCAAATATCTTTTTCAGATGAGGGCATTGGTATGGACGAGAATGTTAAGGCTCACATTTTTGATAAATTCTATCAGGGCGATACCTCAAGGACGATGCAGGGGAACGGTCTTGGACTGTCACTCGTTAAGAGAATTTTGCATCTCACCGGAGGTGAAATTACGGTTGAAAGCACGCCGGGCCAAGGAACCTGCTTTATTGTTATGTTGCCGGTGGGCGCTTAGATGCATCAGCTACAACTCCACATCCCGCGCCCGGTTTTTCTGCACTTCCGGCGCAGCGCGGATTCCGGGAAAACAAAAGCACGGAGAAGACAAGCCGGACAAACTGCGGTTTATCCGGCTTAAGGGAAACTACAACTCCATATCCTGCGCCCTCTTGGGTTGCGTTCTACGGTTTTCCTCGCACATGATGTTGTCAACACTTTTTCTGATTTGCTCGACTTCCTTTACCTCATCTTTGAGTGAAACGTACTCTTGATTGAGCCTGTGCCTCTCGGCGGTCAGCTTATCGCGCTCCGCTTTCCATGTGCTGTAGGGGATTTTGCCACGACCGTTCAGATGGTCGGTAATGTACTTTTTCGCCGCCACGAACAATATATCTTCGGATTCGTTTCTCGCCTTGTTGCCCTTATGCTTGCGGTAGATGTCGGCTTGCTTGATATGCTCGTCCAAAACTTTCAGCCGCCGTTCCACGGGTTTCAATTCATCCCGAATATTGAGCTGCCGTCCGTATATATCTTTGACTTTTTCCCCTAATCCCGCCATATCCATAATCTGATTTTCTTGCAGGAAATTGAGCATTTTGGCGGCGGCTTTCAGATTACCGATAGATTGATAGCGGTCTGATTTGCCTGTCTGCTCCCGTCGTGAAAGTATGCCCTGTATCACATCGGCAAGGGTGGGCGGCTCGTTGCTCGCGGCTTCCTCTTTCAGCCAATTTTGAAGTTTAACAATCCGCGCTTTCAACTGCCGTAAACGCTGATTTGTAACCTCGATTTCTCGGTTGAGGTTGCCGCGCTCGGTGGCGATACCGCGCTTCTCCATCTGGAAAGCGGCAACGCCTAAATGTACGGTGGGGATTTGCTTAATGCCTTGCCTTTCATATGAACGGTGGTCTATGCGCTCCGTGTGGTTTAGCTTTTCCAAATATCGGTTTACGCTGTCAGCCCATGCCGCTCGCCATTCTTCCGCTTTAGTCTGTTCATTCCAGTCGGTAGTGGGTACAGATTTGCACTTGTATGACCGCTTCTTTTTATCATAGATTTTTTCGCTCTGCGGGTCGAGAATATACTCTTTTTTCTGCTTCTCTCCCCATGCTCTATCCTCGTTAAATGGGCGCATTGTCAACATGATATGGGCGTGAGGGTTGCCGCCGCCTGTGTCGTGGATACAAATGTCGGCGCACATACCCTGTTCAACAAAGTGCTTTTTTACATATTCACGGACAAGGCTTTTGTTTTGCAACAATGTCAATTCCACGGGCAGGGCAAGTTCAATCTCCCGCGCAAGCTGTGAGTTTTTCGCCTTTTCGATTTTCTCTACTGCGTTCCATAAAACGGCTCTGTCTGAATAATTGGCGGGGGCATTGTCGGGCAGTAAAATCTCAGTATGGACTACGCCGCCCTTGCAGGTGTAGTCATGCATTAAACCGTCATATTCATTTCGGATTTTTTCACCCGCACGGTAAGCCGCCGCCGCGACTGCCGACTTGCCTTTGCCACGGCTGATGATTTTTATGCTCAAATGGTAGATTGCCAATGCCGCGCTCCTTTCTGTTAGCGATATAAATAGACATGGCGGCAAGTGATTTTTCGTTCCGCAGAACAAAAATCGCTTACCGCCATGTACGCAAGGGGGTGCGGGGAATGCAGTTCCCCGCCGTTTCTTTTGCTCCAATAGGAGCAAAACGCTGTCTGCAAGACCGCACATACCACATGAATGTGGTATATAAGTGCGCCCTTCGGGTAGGGAGAGAGGGGCTACGCCCGCTCCCCCTGTGTCGCTCCCGCCGATTTCGCTGTGGGCGCGGTGTTATCCTGTGCAGCCGCTCCTGCGTTCTGCGGCGCGGCTGTTTCGCCGCTCTGCGCAATTAGATTGTCAAGCATACGGCGGCCAAAATCGTTTGCTACGGTCTTTTCAAGGAATGATTTGAATTGTTCGTCCGTGAGGGGGATAGTGTCGGGCAACAGGCTTTCCAAAAGCCCCGCGCGTTTACAAAGGCGTTTTGTCCTATCCTTG
>Ga0153920_1000635_pt1 | contig 14722 bp, 13 predicted proteins | sample TSNJ004MetaG_FD_104713 | JGI IMG/M metagenome (GOLD analysis project Ga0153920, IMG submission 104713) | Attine ant fungus gardens microbial communities from New Jersey, USA - TSNJ004 MetaG | ecosystem: Host-associated > Fungi > Mycelium > Unclassified | place: USA: New Jersey, Brendon T. Byrne...
ATATCTTAAGAACTACTTAATATAATTATTTGCTTCAATGACCATTGTAAAGCTCTCTTCAATGTACTTTTTTAAGTTATAAATAGACCTTAAGGCAATAAGATCCCATGGAGATACAAGGTCCTCAATGTTTGTATATAATATTGATCTTTATTCATAGATTATTATCTGTCCTTAAATAGAACAAAAAACTGCTCTAAGATAGCTAGGTTATCTCTATTTCAAGAACAATAGGATTTCTATATATAAAACAATAGATAGTAATTATGTGGTGGTCTATTCTGGTAGACAAACCACTACAATTATGTATTTAAGGACTCTATGTCTGAGAATAAATCTCAGACTTAACAATATCTTTTGCTGCTTGTTTAACTTTGCTTTTTTGGGCACTTTGATTATCAAATCAACCAATCACAAATTAGTAAGTGACCATTTGTGATAATAAAGTCTAAATGACTAATCAACAAGTTTATCAACAGACTTTGATTGCCTTAGCATAGGTTTAGCAAAAGTATCATAACATGACCAGAACAACTAAGTCAATATTTATTTTTCTTTTCTTTTAATTAGATAATTGGTGAATATACAAGAGAAAATGACCTAGAAAAGATATATAGGACTTTGTAAACAGAAGTAAATACCAAATACATATAAGTAGTAAATAATAATTAAATAGGAACTCTATTGAGTTCTTCTTGTCAACTTGGACTAGAAGTGGAACTAAATTATCTCAGCTATATTCTTACACTAGAACTCAATTCTCTTATTAGCACTGCTTTTCATAGAGCTCTGCCAACTTACTTTTTTATTTTTCTTGGTACCTGAGTAACACAACTTAGAACTACTATGACATAGCTGGGCCCTAAACTTAAAGAAACTTAATAGTCAGTTAGGGACTATTAGTGAAAGCATAGTACCAAGCTTAGATATTGTGTCTGAGATCTGATCTGCTAATTAAGTAGTATTACTAGTAAAATTCTATTAAAATAATTTTGTCCATATCTCATTGTTACTATATTTTTAGTTAAATAATTTAATAAATCATATTAAAACAATAAATAAAGTAAATAATAATTTTTATAGTTACTTGTATCTTTTTACTTTATAAACCTTGTGCTGAAGTTCTATTGTAGACTGTATATGCAGAAAAGTAACACTGTATTCTTAGGAAGACATTTAGATTAGAGATCCTCTTCTTGGGGTGATAGGATAACCATAGTATTAGAACAGTAGTAAATAAAACAGTAGATGTCTAGCTAGGTAAAAATCTTGTACTCTAGTAGACATAATATCAGTGAGATTATTTTCTATTTTAACTTCTCTAAAAACATAGTACTATATATAAGGTTTTAGACTGTGATGACTTAGGTTTACTCCTAGTCTAAGTTGACAAGAAGAACTCAATAGAGTTCTTGTTCATTTGCTATATATTATTTATACACATTTCTGTATTTACTCTTATTTATAGAGTCCCACACATCTCTTTTGAGTTATTTCCTCTCATACATCCATTGGTTACTTAGTAAAAGAAAAGGAAAAAGAAGATAAATAATGACTTAGTTATTTGGCCAAGTCATAATACTATGTCTCTAGATTAATACAACTCTCTTATGAGCAGTATGCTTAATCAACAGCATATTTTTACCAAACTAAGAGTAAAATTAGAAGGAAGAGATAGAAGAAAGTGTTGGAGCTGTAAAAAGTTTGGGCATCTGGTCCATAACTATAGGAACAAGAATGAAAAGGAGAAGAAGAAACTAATCCCCAGGAATAAATTTGAAGTGTTGTCAAGTAAAGTAATGAGATATAGAGTAAAAGAAGAAGTAAGAATAAGGAGAAATAAGACCGTAGAGGAAGTTAGATGCTTCAGATATTGGAGTATTGAGCACTTCAAATAGGAAGACTCAAATATTGAAGTTAAGAAAAAAAGAAAAAGAAATAAAGAAGTAATATATATGGCTAGCCTGCAAAAGGCACAACAAGAAGAAAGGCCAGTATACTTCTTATAGAGAAAGATACAGGAATATAGTAGCATATGGGGTATGCTCCCAAAAAGTGCAATATTAGAACAGAGAGAGTAGATGACCAGATGGGAAGTTGTGACATTTGTGGAGTGTGGAGAGTACAACTACAAAGGTACCAAGATGTATGAGAACCAGGGGCAAGGATTTATCTCTGGTGAATATTTAAGAAATGTATAGTGTAGCAGTTGCCTTGAAGCATGAAGATGGAGAGAGATACAGCAAGAGAAAGAGGAACAGTCAATGTAAAGTGTAGTTGGTGTAAAAGGAAAGATACAGTTGAAGAAATATTAGAGGAAGATAGAAAGAGAATTTTGTGTTCAGAATGTGAGACTGGAAAAAAACAGCCATAGTAGGACTGAAGGGTAGTAGCATGTCTTGTATAGGGAGAAGTATAACAAAGCAGTGTATAGACAGAAGTTCCAAAAAAACACAGCAAGAAAAGAGGGTATAAAGAAGAATGTGAGAAGAATATTTAAAATGTTGAGAAAAGTATAGTTGAACATAAAAGTAGAGAATATAAATATATATAAAGGCATAACAGTAAAAGCATTCTTGAATAGTAGTACAACAGGAATATTTATGGATAAAAAGATAGCAGCTAGATATGAATTTAGACTACAGAAACTAGAGAAACTAGTAACAGTAAGAAATGTAGATAGTATAAACAACAGTGAAGAAGCAATGACATATCAGATGGAAGTTAATACATACTATAAAAACCATATTGAAAAAATAAGGATGGATGTATGTGACTTAGAAAAAACAGATGTAATATTGAATATACTATAGCTATAAGTCTATAATCCATAGATTAACTAGGAGATAGAAGAGGTTAAAATGACAAGATGTCTGCTACTGTGGAAGAAACACAAAGTTGAAAGAAGAGAAGAAAGTAAAAAAAGAAAAACAAGTAGTTACTCTAGAGGAAGAAAAGATTGTAAGGTAGGCAAGCTATGGACAGTAAAGAAGATTGGAAAAGAGAAAAGAAGATCAAGATAAATAATAAGAAAATTAAAAAAATAGTTTCAAGGAAATTTCTAAAGTAGAGAGAAGTATTTGGGAAAGTAAAGTTAAAAAGAATGCCTATGAGAAAAGTCTGAAATCATGCTATAGATCTCAAGAAGATATTTAAACCTAAGAAAGAAAAGATCTACCCATTATTAAAAAACAAAAGAAAAAAGATCCAAAAATTTATAAACGACTAACTTAGAAAAGAGTACATTAGACTGTCAAAATCCCCTCAGATGTCACCATTATTTTTTGTGGCAAAGAAAGATAGAAGTAAGAGAATAGTAATAGACTACTATAGTCTAAATAACCAGACAGTAAAAAATAACCATCCACTACCATTAATTACAGATTTGATAGACACAATGGAAAGTAAGAAGGTATTTACTAAAATAAACTTATAGTAGAGGTTTAATAATATGAGAATTAAAAAGGAAGATAAGTAAAAGAGAGCATTCATAATATATATGGGATTTTTTGAACTGATAGTTATGTTCTTTGGAATAACAAACTCACTAGCTACATTTCAGACAATAATAAATGAAATTCTAAGAGATATAATCAATAAAGAAAAAGTAGTTGTATTTGTAGACAATATATTGGTTAGGACAAAAACAAAAAAAGAATATGATGAGATTATAGAAGAAGTATTGAGAAGACTAGAAAAGAATGATTTATATATAAAGCCAGAAAAATATGTATAGAAAGTAAAGAAGATAGAGTTTCTAGGAGTGGTAATAGGGTCCAATGACATAGAGATGGAGAGAAAAAAAGTAAATGGAGTGTTAAGTTGGTTAAAACCAAAAAATGTTAAAGACATTAGAAAATTCCTAGGCCTTGCAAACTATTATAGAAGGTTTATTAAGGATTTTGCTTAAGTAGCTAGACCAATGAATATGTTAACAAGAAAGGATGTGAAATAGTGGTGGAGAAAGGAACAACAACAAGTATTTGACAAGCTTAAGAAAATTTTTACAATCAGACCAGTATTAGTGGTACTTGATCTTGATAAAGAATTCAGAGTAGAAGTAGAAGTATCAAATTATACTACTGGAGAAGTACTATCAATGAAGTACTCAAATAAATTGTGGAGACCAGTTACTTTCATCTCAGAATCTCTAAGTAACATAGAAAGAAATTATAAAATACATAACAAAGAAATGTTGGTAATAGTTAGATGCTTGGAGGTATAGAGATACTTCCTGGAAAGAATGATAACTAAGTTTGAGATTTAAACAGATCATAAGAATCTTGAATACTTTATAAAGACACAGAAATTGAATAGAAAACAAGCAAAATAGGCATTGTACCTATTAAGATTTAATTTTATACTAAAGCATGTTTTAGAGAGTAAAATAGAAAAGGCAGATAGCTTGAATAAGAGACTAGAATAGAAAGTAGAAGTAGAAAGAGACAATGAAGATGAGATGTTGGCAAAGTCTAAGTGGCTAAAAGTTAGAAAAATAAAAAGAGTAGAAATAATTGTAAAAGGAATAGATTTATTGGAGAAAGTAAGGAAGTCAAAAGTAAAGAACAATGAGGTAGTCAAAGCAATAAAAGAAATAAACAAACAGGGGTAAAGATACTAAAAGATAAAGAGTGAAGGAAAATAAATGGTATAATATATAAAGAAAGAAAAGTGTATGTGTCTAAAGATAATATATTGAGAGCAGAGATAATTAGACTGCATTATGATATACCAGTAGGAGAACATAAAGAACAGTGAAAAACAGTAGAGTTGGTCACTCAAAACTTCTAGTGACCAAGAGTAACTAAGAAGGTGAAAAATATATAAAAGGATATGATTCTTGCTAGAGAAACAAAAACTATACAAAATAGCCAGTAGGCAAATCAATACCCAATTCAATACCTGAGAAACCTTGGACATATATATTGGCAGATTTTATCACTAAACTACCATTAGCACAGGAATATGACTTAATCTTAGTAATAGTAGATAGATTAACAAAAATAGTCTATTTTATTCCTACTACAGAAAGAACATCAGTGGAAGGGTTAGCTAGGTTGTTTAGAGATAACATATGAAAGTTATATGGGTTATCATCTTAGATAGGGGACCCTAGTTTGTGGCAGAATTAATAAGAGAGCTAAATAGAATGTTAGAAATTGAAAGCAAGTATCACAAATAGCCACTTACTGATTTGTGATTGGTTGATTTGATAATCAAAGTGCTCAAAAAAGCAAAGTTAGACAAGCAGCAAAAGATATTGTTAAGTTTGAGGTTTATTCTCAGACATAGAGTCTTTAAATATATAATTGTGGTGGTTTGTGTACAAAGATAGTCTACCACATGATTACTATCTATTGTTCTATATATAGGAGTACTATTGTTCTTGAAATAGAGATAACCTAACTATCTTAGGGCAGTCTTTTGTTCTATTCAAGAACAGATGATAATCTATGAATAAAGATCAATATTATATACAAACATTGAGGATCTTGTATCTCTATGGGATTTTATTGCCTTGGGGTCTATTTATGGCCAAAAGAAGCGCATTGAAAAGAGCTTTACAATGGTTGTTGAAGCAAATGATTACATTAAGTGGTTCCTGAGATATCAGCAATTTAGTATCTAGTGACTTGATGATCACTAACTGATTTACTAACTTGGTGAATACTGATTGTATTGAGACATTTTTGGTATTGTTTAAAAGGTCTTCTTAAGGGCTTTTGGTTGCCATTTAGATTATTGAAATTAGTCAAGTATTTCTGGAGTTATAGTCCAAATGAAGTTTATAACAGCAAGATATTAACAGCATTCTACCCTCAGACAAATGGACAAATAGAGAGGGTTAATCAAGAGTTAGAACAGTACTTAAGGATATTTATCAACTATAGACAAGAGCAGTAGCCAGACTAGTTAGGAATAGCAGAGTTTGCATACAACAATAAAGTACACTCAAGTATAAAAATATTGCTCTTCAAAGCAAATTATAGACAAGATCCTAGAATGGGGTTTGAAATAAGGAAAAAGGGAAAGTATAAAGAAACAGAGAAAAAAGAACTGAAGTCAATGAGTATAAAGTAGGAGATCTAGTAATGCTAAGTACTAAAGATCTGAAATATTAGATAATCAAAAGAAGAACAGAGAAGTTGATGGAGAGATTTGTAGGACCTTACAAGATTAAGAAGATTGTATCAATGAATGTAGTAAAATTAGAATTGCTGGCTACTATTAAGATACATCCAGTAGTCAACATTAGTAGAATATGAAGATGTGTAAGGCAAGTGAAGAGACAGAGAAAGAAGCAGTCTACCCTAGTTATAATTGAAAGAGAAGAAGAATGGATGACAGAGAAGATATTAAATAAGTGATAGATTAAAAGAAAGAATAAATATCTAGTATGATAAAAGAGATTTATGGTGGAGTCAGATACTTGGGAAGGAAAGGAAAACCTGGGAAATATAAAGGAGGTGATAAAGAAGTTTGAAAAGGAATACAAAAAAGATATGAAAGATATTAGGAGACAAAAAAAAGAAAAAGGAACATTTAGAAGAGAAGAATTACCAGAAAGATTTACAGCAAAAAAGTTATATAGATAAACAGATAAAAAGTATAATAAGAAGTACTGGGCAAGATTAGAAAGGAATTGGAGATACTGAAAAGAAAGACCAATTAGAGAATAAAAGATATAAGGGCAACTGGAGTGGAGTAGACTCTAGAAGAAATCTCAGTTATATAATTAGACTCTGGAATATGTTTACACTCATCTCCAGAAGAAACCTCAGGATAGAATGAGGCTCCTGAAGGGTAATCTATACTATATATACTACTCCTCTAGTTATAGACTGTCTTAGCAGTCAGGAATGAAAATGCAAAAGTAGGCAACTAATTAAATATAAAGTAATTGGAATTTAATTAGTTGCAGGGTCACTCTAGTATACTACCACTAGTGCATCAGGAGTAAGGTTTGGTATGGTTCTCTTACAAAGAATAATAAAAACAATCAAAGAAAAAGATAAAGAAATTGGCCAAGAAGAATCTGGACTTAGGGAGTAAAATAAAGAAAACAATGAAATAGACAATATATAGAACTCATATGAAAAACTATAAAGAAATCCTTGGGATAAAAAACCTTGAGAAGAGGGTAGTGTTATAATATAGCTAGAACAGCTAAGTTAATATTTATTTTTATTTTATTTTAATCTTTATTTTCTTTTAATTAGATAATCAGTAAATACAAAGGAAATAACCTAGAAGAGATATGCAGGACTTTGTAAACAGAAGTAAATACCAAATATATATAAGTAGTAAATAATAATCAGATGGAAACTCTATTGAGTTCTCCTTGTCAACTTAGACTAGAAGTAGAACTAAGTTGTCTCAGCTATATTCTTATAAAAAGAATGTAATGTTATACTGGATCAATATGTGAGCTGAGACACTTGTACATGTTAAAGCCAGTTTCTAGATCAAATTTAGGATAGAAAGTAGCTGGGTAAAAAGTTGTGAGAGAATGTTTAGAGGTAGTAGTATAGAGGTAGAGCAAGGACACATGGTAGTAACAGGTTAGCATGTTGTATCAGAAGAAAAAGTTAAAAGGATTTATATAGCAAGGTTGTATAGTAGAATAATGAGGAAAGATCAGTGCCAAGTTTTCTTTTTATATCAATTGAGTCTCAAACATTTGTAATTTCTAATATACTTCTTAGAGTAGAGAGTGATAGATGGGGCCTTTTTGGCCCTTGCCTTTATCTTAGAAGCTCTTGAGATTATTGGATGTAATTCTTTTGAGTATATAAGGGGTGATCTTGGTGAGAGGTTGAATTGGTGAATGAGTTTCATATCTATATTCTACTTTTTCTAAAAACAAGATATAGTAGTCACTTGGACAACCTTTTATAAGATAGCAGGCTTTCTAAGCCTGGCTAGTTATTGGCTCAGATCACATTATATCCATAAGGTTTAGTATTAGGGGTGCAGATGAGAACTTGTCTGAGTATAGTAAGGTCTAGGAATAGTTTACTGATTACTTTAATAGTAAGCTTATTATAGTGCATAAAGGTTGGCATCTTAGAAACACTATATGAGACAGATCTAGATTGACCTTATAATCATTTTGACTATTTTTATATTATAGATAAGCTGTGCTTCCTCTTTTTAATTTCTTTTTGATACCTTTACTATCTATTTATCTCTTTAGCATGCAATTGAGAACTATTACCACTCTTTTCCTACTTTGCTTGTCACAGTAAAAATCTCTTTTATTTTTTTCAATATATTTACAGCTAGAGCAATAACAGCACCTCAGCTGGCACCAGTACAATCAAGACCCTATCTAGGAGAAATCCTCACAAGAAAAACATTTAGAATGACTTCACAATATCTCTAAGCCTCATATAACTTGATCTTTGAATAAACATCTACAGGAAATCAATTTATATTATCTCAAGTACAACAAACTCACCTAACAAAATATCCATTCCCAGATAAGTTTGATAGAAAACCAAGAAATTATAGAAGATGGAGAGAAGACTATAGAATTTTTGTTGTGGTGTACTCTAAACAATTTACAAACAACCACACTGTTATTATGTTTATGCTCTAATTCAATCACTGAAGCAGCACTCATCTGGAGAACAGAATTTATAGCAGCATATACCCATAGAAATAACCTCTATCTCAGAGAGCTTGAAGACTTTCTCAATACCCTTAATTACTTTTTTAAACCTCTCAATCTATAAAAAGACACTCTGCAAAAATTACATACACTCAAACAAAGAAGGAAAACTGTTAATGAATATATGTCAGAATTCAGAGTATACACTAGCCAACCAAGACTTAGCAACATACTACAAATTGTATACTAGTATAGAGAAAACCTAAACTCTAAAATTATAGTCTATATAATCTAACAGGAACCTGATAACAACCTCCAAAGCTGGATTAAAACAGCTAAATGAGCTAAGAATATTGTTAGAATAGAGCATAACTATATAGAAAGAAAATAGCAAAAACACACCTATAGAGTTTTGGCAAAAGAAAAATATTATAATAACCTAAACTGTTAGAAATCCCAAACATACTATAAAGATCTAAATGCTATAGAAAAAGGAAACCCAGCAAAACTTTACTCTATAACAAAGCCACAAAATTTGATAAGAATAAAATGTTCAGAGAAAAGAGACAAAAAAGTTGTAGAGATAGTAGATAAGAAAAAGAAATGTAAATCTTCAGAAGAAAAGTTATAAGAAGAGGATTTTCATTCAGACAACTAAGATCTATGATTAGCTTATCAAAGAAAAATCAGGACAATAAAAGAAATATTATGGATATTGTAGAAATGAACTTAGAATCTTGCTAATCAAATATCCTTTACACCAATGTTAAAATTGCCCTGAAGAAAGAAAACATAGAATTGTCAGCCCTAATTGACTCAGAGGCTAGACTCAACCTAATAGATAAAGAGTTAGTAGAAAAATGGAAACTCACAAAAAAAAACTACCTAAACCTTTGATAATTTGAAATGAGGATGGAACAGTAGCAAAAAACAAGCAAATAGACTTTTATATGAAAATTTGATTAATAATCAACAATCAATTGATGAAAATCAAACTCATGATTGTGGATCTGGGAAAACCAAGGATTATTTTAGAAATACTATGGTTAAAAAGATATAATCCAACAATTGACTGGAAAAAGAAAACATTAAAATGGAAAAATGAAGAAGTTTTTGAAAAATTAATAGATTTTCAAAAAGAGAAAGATTAGTGCAAACAAAAAATTTATAAACTTAATATGAAAACATCAATCTTACAACAGCTTTCATTAACTAATGAAAAACAAGCAAAGAAACAAGTAAAAATACCTTTGGACTATTACAAATATCAATATCTTTTTAACAAAAAGAAAAGTGAAAAATACCCATCTTTAGGGATCTAGGACCATAAAATCAAAACAAAACCAACCTTTAAACCTAAGGTATCTAAACCTTATAAACTTTCACTAAAAGAAATTGAAAAACAAGAAAAATTTATAAAAGAAAACTTATGAAAGGAATATATAAACTATCAAAGTTCTCCATAGTATTACTATTCTTTTTTGTAGCTAAAAAAAATAGAAAATTAAGACCATATCAAGATTACTAATATTTTAATATACACACCATTAAAAATGCCTACCTTATTCCAAATGTACAAACCATCTTAGATAAACTTTGAGGATCAAAGTTTTTTATAGCACTCAATATCCAACTAGAATATAATAATATAAGAATAAGAAAACAAGACCAATAAAAAGGGGCATTCTACACTCACCAAGGACTTTATGAGCTAACAGTCATGTCTTTTGGCATAAGTAATAGCCTAGCAATATTTTGAACTATAATAAACTCAATTTTTGATAAAATGATTTCTGAAAAGAAAATCATTATATATATGGATGATATCTTAATCTATGCAAAAACAAAACAAGAACTTTAAAAGAATACTCTTGAAGCTCTAAAAATCCTAGAGAAATATGATCTATATCTCAAGGCAGAAAAATGCAAATTCAAAAAAGAAATGCTTATCTACCTGGGTTATATAATCTCATCAAATCAAGTCAAGATGGACCTGGTCAAACTCAAAGACATAGTGGATTGGAAAACTCCAAGTAATGTAAAAAAAGTAAGAAGGTTCATAGAATTCTACAACTTTTATTGGAAAATTATCAAAAATTATGCAAAAATTTCTGCATCTATCCAATAACTAGTTAAGAAGAATACTAGATTTCATTGAATGGAACAAGCAAGGAGAGCCTTTGACAAATTAAAAAAGAAATTTAAAAAGAAACCTATCCTAATCACCTTTGATTCTACAAAACTCTTTGAAATATTTACTAATACATCAAATACAGCAACAGGTGCAGTATTAACTCAAAAAGATGAAAATAGAACAACAAAACCTTGTTTCTTCTATTCAAAACCCTTATTTTCTGTTGAATAATATTATTATATAGTAGAATAAGAGTTTCTGATAATAGTCTATGCTATACAGGAATGAAAATATTATATTGATAGAGCAAAAGAGGAAACAATAATATGGACTGACCACAACAATATAATCTACTGGATAAACCTAGTAAAACTGTCAAGAAGAATGATTAGATGATTAACAATGTTAAGTGTCTATTAAGTCAAAATCAAGCATATTTCAGAAAACACAAATATAGTAGCTGATATATTATCAAGAAAAATCTTGTTAGACAATAAACAAGAGAAAAAACATCAAACAATTCCAGATTATTTAATAGACAAAATGACATTTCAACTGGATATACTACAACCAAATTTAGAAGAAAAATGAGAGATTGTAAAACAATATCATGATTATCTACTAGCAGACTATCTAGAAGTTAAAGAAACATTACAAAAAATACCTTTGAAAGAAAGATAGTCTGGAATTCACAAATTTGTCAAAAACTATATAAAGGAATGTGAATATTGTTAGCAATATAAAATAATACAATGTCCCTTGAAAGTACCATTACAGGAAATACCAGTATTTCTATTATATCACAAACTTCATTTGGACCATAACTCCAGGAATACTTGACCAATTTTGATGATCTAAATGGCCACCAAAAGCCCTTAAGAAAACCTTTCAAACAGTACCAAAAATGTCTCAAAGCAATCAGTATTTACCGAGTTATCAGCAGATCAGTCAGTGATCACCAAGTCACCAGACACTAAATTGCTAATATCTCAGGAACTACTTAACATAATTGTTTGCTTCAATGACCATCATGAAGCTTTCTTCAATGCACTTCTTTTGGCTATAAATAGATTCAGAGGCAATAAGATCCCATGGAGATACAAGGTCCTCAATGTTTGCACATGACAACTGATCTTTATCCATAGATTATCATTTGTCCTTGAATAAAACAAAGGACTGCCCTAAGATGGTTAGGTTATCTCTATTTCAAGAACAATAGCACTCCTATATGTAGAACAATAGGTAGTGATCATATGGTAGGCTGTTCTGGTACACAGACTACCACAATCATGTATTTAAGAATTGTATATCTGAGGATAAACCTCAGACTTAACAACATCTTTTGCTGCTTGTCTAACTTCACTTTTTTAAACACTTTGATTATCAAATCAACTAATCACAAATCAGTAAGTGGCCATTTGTGATACATTAAATAGGCTATTTTTCCAAGTCTCAATGGATCTTATAACTGATTTACCTAGCTGTAAAGGAAAAGATGCAATTCTCTCTATCATCAATTATAGTCTTAGCAAAGCAATAATTCTTGCACCAACTACAAAGAAAGCAGGAGCCAAGAAGATAGCAAGTTTATTAATTGATACTTTGTTTAAACAATATAGGCTCTCTGACAAAGTCATTTTAGATCAAGATCCTCAATTTGTCATAAAATTAATGAAAGTATTGTACAAAGCCTTAGAAGTAGTTCAAGTTACATCAACAGCTTACCATTCCCAAATGGATAGGTCAACTGAAAGATTTAATTAAGAAATAGAACTCTATTTGTCAATCTATTGTATAACAAACTCTCAAAATTAGTTGAAGATGCTACCTATAGTGGAATATGTCCACAACTCCTATTTATACACTGGGAGAACAAACACTATTCAAATTAATTATAGGACACCTTACTAAGGCGTTTCCTGCTGTTGAAGAAACTTAGTTAGAAGACATAAATCACAGACTAAAGATAATAGAAAAAGAATATACTTAAGCAAAGGAGGTATATGCTTTTACTAAAAATATCATTGATCAACAAATCAAAATCAAAATCTCTGAAATTAAGGTTAAAGCAAAGGTATGGTTAAGTGCTAAGAATATATGTACCAAGCACCCTGTTCAGAAATTTATGCCCAAATAGTTTAGACCATTCAAAGTACCAGAAAAACAAAGTCCAGTCAATTATAGATTGGCATTACCTCCATAGTGGAAAATACATCTCGTTTTCCATATTTATTTGTTATAGCCTGCTGAAGAAAATACTTAATATAGATCTTTTGACAAGAAACTACCTCTAGAATTAATAGAAGAGGAAAATGTGTGAGAGGTGGAAAGGATAATTGATATAAGAAACCAAAATAGACAAACCCAATATTTAGTATATTGGAAAGGGTATCCACCAATAGAATGGACCTGAGAACCCAAAACAAACCTGAGAAATGCTAAATTATGCATACTATAGTAACTTAGCCTAAGATAACTTGATTACATTCCAAGTCCAAGTTGATAATATTACAAACTTCATTTGGACTATAACTCCAGGAATACTTAACTGATTTCAATGATCTAAATGGCCACTGAGAGCCCTTAAGAAGACCTTTCAAACGGTACCAAAAACGTCTCAAGGCAATCAGTATTCATTGAGTTATCAGCAGATCAGTTGGTGATCACCAAGTTACCAGATACTAAATCACTAATATCTCAGGAACTGCTTAACGTAATTGTTTGCTTCAATGACCATTGTGAAGCTCTCTTCAATGTGCTTCTTTTGGCCATAAATAAAACCTGAGGTAATAAAATCCCATGGAGATACAAGGTCCTCAATGTTTGTATATAATATTGATCTTTACCTATAGATTATCATCTGTCCTTGAATAGAACAAAGGACTGCCCTAAGACAGTTAGGTTATCTCTATTTCAAGAACAATAGCACTCCTATATATAGAACAATAGGTAGTGATCATGTAGTAGGCTGTCCTGGTGCACAAACCACTATAATTATGTATTTAAGGACTGTATGTCTGAGAATAAATCTCAAACTTAATAATATCTTTTGCTGCTTGTCTAACTTTGTCTTTTTGAGCACTTTGATTATCAAATCAATCAATCACAAATCAGTAAGTGGCCATTTGTGATAGATAAGAAGAACTTAATAGAGTTTCTATTAGATTCTGTACACTACTTATACAACTATTATATGGTCTGTATACTACTTTCCTATACTCATCATGTAATGTGATACTGTGACATCCTGGCATGTGACAATAATGTGTGACATTTGTCATATAACACTTTCCTACACTTTTTTCTTGTATAGTAAGTCCAAATAAGAAGAGAAAAGAAAAAGAAAAGAAAAGAAATATAAATAATAACTTAGTTGTTTTGTCAAGTCATGATAGATTAATTCTCTGAGCTACACCATACCAGGCCTCTGGATCCATGTTAGTAGATCTTCTATAGAGCATAGTGGTAATTTGGCTCTGGATGTTTGCCCTAAGCTCTTGTCTGAATTTTACTACTAGGGTCTAGAGGTCTATGTAACCAGCATTGGAGACTAGGGCCTGGAAGCTGTCCAAGTAATTATCCACTGTTTAATTTTCTTGGTAGTAGAACAATCTCTCCAAGGTATTTATTACATCTGCTTCTATATTGACCAGGAAAAATTGAGTCTGGAATTGTTGACAATCTATGTTTGAAGGGGAAACATACTAGTGTCTGCTTTTTGTCTGAAGAGGTTCTTGGACTATTTTGTGGTCCAGCCTCCTTTAAAGAATGTCAGTGCCCAGAGCACTTTTTTTTTTTTACAACTAAACTACTCCAAAACCAAGTATATGTACAAGATACATGTTATCAATAGGCAGTGAATGTCCTTAGTGATCACCCTAGGTGGATGTTCAAGAAGAACTCGATGGAGTTCTTCATTGGATTGCAGCCCTACTTATACTACTACTACAGTGGCTGTACCCTAAAGCCCCATG
>Ga0153920_1000637_pt1 | contig 14695 bp, 14 predicted proteins | sample TSNJ004MetaG_FD_104713 | JGI IMG/M metagenome (GOLD analysis project Ga0153920, IMG submission 104713) | Attine ant fungus gardens microbial communities from New Jersey, USA - TSNJ004 MetaG | ecosystem: Host-associated > Fungi > Mycelium > Unclassified | place: USA: New Jersey, Brendon T. Byrne...
AAAACATAGCAAGCATGCAAATATAATGACTAGTATAACAAAAAAACTACAAAGTAAACAATAATCAAACACGGTAGTCGTCAGTCTAAAAATCCCCAAGATCGACATCAATTGCGTCAATAACTGATGCCTCAAAGGTCTTGGTAACACCATCTATCTTGCTAGATGGTGGAAGAGGTGGTGTTGTTTGAAAAGGCTGAAGAGTCTCACTCGGTGTACCGGGTCTATCCGTCTAGATCAGTAAGTGTGGAGGTAAACAATAGAACGGACCTCGTTGTACTTGGTGTTGCCGAGTTGAATAGCCGTGGAATAGTCTTCAGCCTTGCGCTAGGATCGAGCGCAGTCGCAGGCGCCACAGCCCCAGCAGCCGCCAACTTCCTCTCTCTCCGTTTTCTCTCTGCTTCAACCAACTCCGCCCTTCTAACAGCTTCCATATTTGCCTTCCGATTTCTCTCGTTCACCTTGGCTAATAGGTCTAGTGCCTCTTCAGGCCGAGATCTCACAGGGTCGCCAAGAATAGCGAGCTGGGCATCAATCTGTGTTACTTCATCCAGATCGTTTCGACGCAGTGCGAGAGTGCGAGCAGCAGTCAGTCCTGCGCGTTCCACCGTGATCATCCCTGGAGACTTTCCAGACTGAAATTGAGATTTGCGCGCGAGCATAGCGTTGATGTCACTCTTTATTTCAAGTTTGCATGAGTAAAATTGAACAAGGATGATGAACTCACTTCTGTCATGGGTTGTGTTGATAGTTTGTGCAGCTGCGCCGCTTTCTGGTCAATATAACGCTTTGTTGGCAGACTAAGCCCATCTGAGGCCAGTGTGGCTTTCCAAAAATGGAACTCTTGCTGAATGACGTTCAATAACAACTTGCATCATCGAAAAAAAACACACCAAGGTAAAAGGGCTATTTGACACTTTATCCATCAGATAGACACGCGTCGACTTGGATAGTTTAAGCTCCAGCGCTTGATTCACTTCCTTGTTGTCAACTTTATATGTTTTGACGAGCTCGGAAGCAAGGTCTTGAAAAGTGAAAGGTGAGACGAGACCGGAGAAATGAGATGAATTACGTACTCTGAATTTCACAAATTCGATATACATTTTCCTTCTTTTTTTCGTCGTTTCCAACCAAGTATCGTACCCATGCGCCTACATATCCATGAGATTGGTATACAGTACAGCGACTGTGATGATGAACCTTTCACGTAGTCCTCGAACCAAGGCGTCAACGCGAACTTCAGTAGTTGATCTCTGGATAGCCGACATTTCTCAAGGTCTTCCTTCGTAATTGGCTGGCTTCCTGTCGACGCAGGTTTGTTAAATATACGTTCAGCCTTCTCTTCTTCTTGCTCGAATTTGGTAATTTGACCATCTTCGGATTCTCCATCCGAAATCTCCATATCTATAGGAGATGACGAGTGATCGCGCCTGGGAGAAGAATTCTGTAAGGTCCTTTTAGTCGTTGTTCATTGAAAGCTATGATGGTAGATCATACCTTCTTCCTTTCATCCTTTGCTTTCCGCCTCGCCTTAAGCTCCGCGAGCTTGTTAGTCTTCTCCTTCGTGGCACCTCTTGCCGTGTGTTGACCTAGACAATCATTGTGAGAGGGAATTAAGCCTGCATTGATACTACTCACGCTTGGCAGCCTTTGCTACGCTGTCTTCCGCACCACCTCCTCGATGCTGTTGAACCATCTGAGATAATAAACGTTTATCCAGAAGCTGTTGTTTTTCCTCTAATCGTTGTGCAAGTATGTCCTCTCGCTCAACTTCTGGCATCTGAAGAAGCCTACACAAAACTCAGACATGGGGTGTTGAATCATGGAAGTGGACATGTACTGCTGTCTATCACTCTCATCCTTGTATTTTCCTTCGAGAGGATATGGATTCGCTTCTTCATCTTCCGTCTCAGTGGCACGTTCCGAATCCCTTGTCACCAGATGGCTCTCAAAAAATATTTCTGGGAATTCGTAGGTTTACTTACTCTTCCTTACGCCGCTTGTTGGACTTGGTCGAGTGAGATTTTTTGCGTTTCTTTTCCCCAGCTCCTGCTAGTTCAAGTATTTCGTCGTCAAGATCTGACATACTGTACTTGTGGCGGTCAAGAAACAAGGGTTCAAGTCATGATAGACCAGTTGTGCCAGTAACGGAGCACTACTGCTCCGAAGTTCCCACGGTTAATAACTCGGTTCGGCGCCGATGCCTGAGCTTTCCCACGATTGTAGAATATCAGAGGAGTTTATCTATAAACCTCTTCTCTGTACAAACAAGTACTGTTGATCAGACAATTGAATTTCCAACGGACTATCCACCATGTTCGGCTGCTGTATCGCCGGTCGTCTTCTACAGACGAATCTCCAACAAATTGATGAAACACATGCACTATTCGAGCTTCCCCAAGCCAGCACCATAAACCACGTTTGTGTCTTTTTACTCGGCACCAGTGCGTTGTCCATCACCGTCGTGACTTGTTCTTATGTTGTATTGCTCCCCTGTCAATAGTTCCTTTTCCTGATGGATATGCTGCGACTGTTCATTTTTTCTGGCCAGGAAAAGGTTTTCAGCTTTTGGGCATGCAAGTGACCTAGGTTTCCCATGTCTCTCACCCCCCTCCTGATACCCGAGCCGCTGCTAGGCTTTCAAATGACAAACCCTCTGCCATCTTTCGCCTTCGGGGTACTTTTACTTCCACACCAGCTTCATCTCATACACGAAACGCATTCACAACCAGTACTATGCCATATCCCACAGAAGATGTGACGGCAATTCTCGGTCTCTCCATCGAGACTATTGATCAAGTACAAGCACAAATGTTAACCCTGAACTCTACCTTAGACAAGTCAACTCCCGATCTCACAAAGGATCCAGCACTTCTTGCAAGTCGCATCGTCAGCCATCTCTTCAATTATGTCTCAAGTTTTGTTGATGCATCGGGGACTATGGCACCTAGCGTCATGGTTCCTGTGAGTATCATAAACAAATGGTATGAAATTTTCCTGAATAAAATCAAAGCTGGAGGCGTCGGGTTTCTAGAGCGTAATGAGTAAAAAGTTGTACATGCCAATACTTCAGTTTCTAGACGACATGTTCGCGTCAGACTCATTCATCATCTGGAAGGCCATAATGACTCCAGCATATTGACATCACCTTCAGATCGAGCGTGGCTGCAGCACTACAGGACTACTGTATATTGTTATCAGACCGTATCAGAACATCCAGTCTAAACATGCTCTAAACGGGACTGATTGCCCGACACAATGTCTAAGCAAGATCTATCACCCGCAATCCACCGTTATATCCTTAGTTGATCCAGGAAGATCAGAAGTTTTCTATCGGATGTGACGTGTCGATCAAATCAAGTCTCGTGAGCGTAATGGACTAACAACACACCTTTACCGAAGAAGAACCTAGTATTATTGGGGTCAGACCATTTGTTGGACATCTGATGCAAGGTCTTCGACAAGACCGCGGGACCGCAGAAGAACTATCACGTTCACATGAGCTTCGAGGTCAACTATCAATCAATGACAGCTGAATGACTAACCACACCAACATCTGTCTCGGGGTGTTTGTCCACGATGGAGCTAAAAACTCGGTCCCAGTTTGGACGACCAAAGTGGGTAGGAGCCCTCAGAGATGTGATAGCATCTTTCTCAGCACCGACATCCTGAACGATAATGTTGTTCATTTCATCTTCCTTCAGTCTCGCGGTCAAATAGATGTTGATCTCAATACGGTTTTGGGTATCTTGTTCCTCGATAGCGTGAAGAAGAGAATGGAACCACTCGGCTGCACCAAAATCGCGGATGACCCAAGTGAAATACACCTGCACTAATTGTTCAGTAAAACTTCAGGCTTGGGCTATGTATGACAAGACCTTGGAAAGACGGGTAGGCTTGGATTTGTTGAAATTATTCATCCGATACCAGATGGTTTTGAGAATCCTTTATGAGATAGATATACCATGAGTGTTGGTTTGCTCTGTCTGAATTGCATCTGCTTACGAAGCGAAGGGGGTGACACCAATACCAGCTCCAACCAACAGTACTGTCTCAAATTTGGTAAAGTCTTCACTGGCACTGCCAAATGGCCCATCCACCATGACACGCGGCAGTGTTCTATTGATGGGCGGATTTGTGTTGGTCCCAATAACCTTACCGCCAGCAGCCTCCTTCTTATCTCCCTTGCTACCTTTGCCCTTTGAGAAATCACATCCACAGGCCTTAGCAAGAGCAGTTGTGAAATCACCCTTGACTGAAATGTGGACAGATAGGTAGTCTTCTTCAGGAGCACTGAAAGTCATTGTAATCAACATTACTGCAGAAGACAGCAAGGAGAAGACAGTACCTGGTGAGAGTGAAAGGGTGCCACTGGAAATAGGAAACCTCGGGACAAGAGATGAAGATATATTGACCAGCTCTGGCTTTTGTTTTTTCCTTTTTAATCTGAAGCTCCATGACATTTGAAGGATGCTGGACAACTTTGGAGATATAAGTATAGTGGCGAGATCGAATTTCACGCAGGATACGCTCAGAAATCCAGATGACACCGCCAACAAGCCAGTACCTCTGTCGGGTGACCCTGTCAATACCCCATCTTTAGAAAGATTCAAATAATCGAGAACTCACCCAAAACACTCCAATAGTGTTGAATGAACAGTATGGAGGACGGTCAGGCTTGATCATGCAGAACATACCGTGAAGCTGCCAATTGATGAAGAAGACGATGAACAGATGATGGGAGTACCAAAATCGCTCAAAATGGGCACGACGGCGTTTCTCAATGGCGAAAAAAACCATTGTTCCCAATGCTGCAGTCATAATCCAACCAGTGATTCCGGGTCCCGTGGTGAAGTTGGCAGCAAGGAAAGCCAAAAATCTTTGTCCAGTGGTCTTGGCATCAGGGTCAGCACTCGCCAGTTTTGCAAAATTTACCATGTGCGCAGCGATGTGTACAACAGAACCAATAACGATAGACCATGCCGTCGCTATATGGAAAGTGATGTTCTTGTCAAACGGAATGATGTCGTTGAGAGGAGTCCGGCGAAGGAACGAAATGAAGTTGCGGCAAACAGGGAGAAGGATATAAATGACATCTACGTGCAAGACCAGAGCTGCAGCGCGGGCGATCGCTGCAGATGAGCGATTTAACAATTGTTCGAATCCAGGTGGAGGGGGGCGTACAGAATGTTATACCAAAAGTTGCTCGGGCAGTCACCAAGTTGTCCTTTAACTGATAGTGGAACATGCCAAATACTGCAACCAGTAGATGCAGGAAGACCCAAATGCCAAAGAAAAGCTGTCGTCCTCCCTCATTAATCATCCATATGCCAAATTTCTGCCTGAACGTCCTCGAGTGGTTCAAAGCCTGCCCAGCATTTGACCCTATGGTATTGGATCGCTGAAGACCCTGTAACCTGGTCCTTTCCGACTTATTGCGCTGCAGGTGGCTCGGCTGTGGGCCTGCATTGTATGCCATGGCCATGTCAGGGTGTTGTTGAAGCGGGTCGATGGCATATTTGCCATCTGAGAAATCTAAGCCCGAAGAACGCTTGGAAAGCATGAAGATGCCAGAAGAACGCCCTGCGTGATCAAAACAAAAAAATAAAATGAAAGAAAGGTACCAGTCAGCGCTTGGCCAAGATGGTAGAAGAACAGAGAAAGGGAAAGAAATAGGCAAGGCACTGTTGCTGCGCTGTTATTGATATTCGAATGGCTTCAAGCCATGGTGATGGGAACGGGAATATGACAGATAGGCGTTGCCATAGTATCTGTTGACATTGTATCACATATTCAGACTCATCAGTGTCACAACTTCGGGAGCGTACAAATTTCGTATACGAAATGAGATCTTGTGGCCGGGATGGGACCTACCTATTTAAAAGGCACCATGTGAACCATGGTCTCAGTCACCCGGTCATAGCTGCTTATCCCTGATTTTTTGAATCGACTGATGCCAAGACTCACACGGCTCACACATTATTAGCGAGAAGGCCTGCTTTACCAGGCATGCTGAATAACTAGGTGTTAATGAAGAGTAGGAAAATAACGGCTCAGGAGCTCTTCTTCACAACTAGCTCTGGTATACATCGGATCGATTTATTCAGGAGATATATTACATAATACATCTGCCCCACGGATGCATTCCCCGTCACTTGGGCAACATTCTCCCAGCGAGATGAGTGATGCAAGATGGCGGTGTCTTGTCTGAATTTGCTATCTTCAAACCCGGCGGGTTTGATGTCGCATCTCAATCAATGACTGAGCATCAATCAGGCGCACCATGACATACGTCAGATACATCGATACATTTACATTTTCTGCGTTTCCACATGCTGATATGAAAGAAGCATCCCTCTCTTGCACGATCCCTGTCAAGGATTGATTTCCAGCAGAACAAAGCAGGGGTTTGAGTTTGGCATGGGTTGTTGCTATGAGAATTCCCATGAAGCAGTTATTCCTTTTGCTCGAGTAAAAATACTCATGACCCTTATCAAGAGCAGGCTTCACAAGAAAGTTAGCAATAGGACTAACCAATCATACATGAAAACTATACTTATTCACAAACATCAGTTTTTCCAGCTAACAATTTACTTTTCATATGAATAGATAGAAACTGCTGATGCACGGATGGAGCCTTTGTTTGATGTCCTACCCCTGGATTCTATGCGCTGCCTGTGGTATTGCACGGAGCTAGTGAGAATGCTGATCAGACATCGGCATAAAGCAAAAGATTAGATGCGCGAACCTTCTAACCCCGTCAAGCCTTCCACATTCCTGCAAATCAAACTAACTGGTTGACCATCAGGACCAGTTACATCGTAATCACTGAAGGTAATATTTCTACAACCGGCGGCCGGACTACATTCTATGTCCACGACTGTAGACAATAGTTAGCCAATGCAGCAGTGGTCTAAATCACTAGGTACCTACGCCTTGTTGAGAGAGTGTTACCAGACCAGTTAGAGAAACCTAGGTTGCTGAAACTCATTTGAGAGGGTAGATCCTCTCTAGTCAGGGAACATGAATAATTCGACACTTGGTTTTGGTTGTTCTACTCACGAATGGCCCCCATTCGTCTGGTAGATGTGCAAGGGTAGACTAACTTGATCCAAGCAGACGTTCCTGATGGTAACATTTGTGACCATACCTAAGTTCAACGTTCAGCAAAGTGGTCCTGCCAAGAATGTTGTAACCCAACCAGGACCCGCACCACCACCCGTAGGTGGCGACCCGTTGATCGAACCGTCCCATGTCTTGAAATAGACCTAGTGAAAATGCTCATCAGTCGATAGTTATGAATGGACGTGCAAACACCTACACCGTTTGCCATGTTAGGTTGGATTGTTGAACTAATCCTCGTCACCTAGAACTGATTAATAACAGCTCTCATATCGTGTTGTGAGAAATGAATGTACTAGCAAATCTTCCATCAGAACATTCTCGACAAGATCGCTCTAGAGAAATGTGAGACAACATCTCTCAAATTGAAACTGTATGACACACCATGTTGGCATATTGGCCCAACGAACCAAATGCTATCCCATTCCCACCTCGACATGTAATGTTACGGGCGACGATATTGCTTGAATTCTAGTTCATTATCAAGTCGGTCGATGAACTATTGCAAGTGGAAATTAGAGCGTACTCCTTTAATAGCAAGACAATCATCTCCACATGTCACATCCCAGTTCACCATCGTGATTTTATCGCTACGATATGTATCAATACCTAAAAAGTCCAATTTTCAAACGCGAATTATTGCGGGTGGACAAAATTACCATCGGTATTGGGTACAATACTGAATTTCGTGAGCTAAAAACTGATGCCAGAACGAAGATCTTACTCTCGTCCAGCAAATTGAGGGTCCGTATTGCTCGCATTCACGAGCATTCCATCATATGTGACATCTTGGGATTCCGCAACCGCGTTGGACCAGAAAGGCGGGGATTCGATCCTAAAATTCCGTATAATGGCCCTAGTTGCTCTCCAGACTGTCAATGAAATAGGTCGTCCGTCTCCATCTTCCCTCGGGCGTGTCGTAAACAACTCCCACCAGGGCTGATTCAAGAGATTGAGTGGTGATAATCAATTTAGTGTTCTTCTGAGAAATCTCACCTGACCATTTCCTTGGATCCCACCAGTATTGTACGCATCGACTACAAAATCCGATCCGGTTATGACGAACCAGGATGCTTGACTCTTTATAACCACTGAGAAACAAAATTCGTAGTATGAATCGAAACATACTTGTATGAAAACAACTCTGAATGTGTTCGTCGCGTCCAACCAGAAATCGATGTCAGGTTGGAACTAATGGTAATATATGAACGCAGATCGCACACCAGAGAAAAGGCATTATACACTCAAGGTACCGCGCAAATCAACTTTTGCATTTTTCAAATTCCACATCATTTTTCTGTTCGATGCTAAGCACTTTACAGCAACCATCACCCTTGATATCTATATCGCACCTCGTGATATTGAACGATCCAGTTTCAAAGACTGTTGTTCCATCATGACCACAATTCGCAATCGCCTGTTCAACCTTTTCTATCCAGTCAGACCTGGAATTCGCAATTCAAAGGCAATAGCTACCTGATCGGTATCATCAATTCCTTCACCCAAAGGCTTTATGGTACAGAGCGCGGCATGCACAGTTCTCAAAAATACAAGACTCAGAAGGATAAGCGGGGGATTGAACATGCGTTCTCAAGAGTTAGCTCAACAGAACCATCCTTCCAGTCAAAATATATTCTCCCCAATGATTGAGAAGCGATTTGAGAACCGAGAATTGTGGTCAACAGACAAAGTCATGAGAACATACACTTGCTCCATCCGGCCCGCAAACGAACCCATCGATCTTAAAGCAGAGGCTGATCAGAAGCCGCTCAAGTAATTGTACAATTCAGTCCGGATGTTAGTCTGAACATTTGTATCATTAGAACACCAGGATTCGGTCCCCAAGTTGTAGGTCAGTTGATAAGTCAGGTCACATGGAGCAAACGTGCTGTTCTCAGAAGTCATGTTTGATTTGAGGAGGTAACCGAGAACTAGACAGCCGTATGGACTTGGTCTATTTGAAATTCGCAGGATGGGGTGTTAGTCACTTGTTTTCACGTCGGACTTGAGTATTTTCCTCGAATTACTATACCACCTCGTACTTCATGACTCGTACGGTCATCTTCAGGTTCCAGCCCTGATGGGGCTGCAGAGCAGCTCATCCGGCCCAGTTGCACTTAGAGCTTATGGTTGAAGAGCGTCTCCACAGAAAAAATGGAGAAGCAGACAGCGGATACTTGAACGAAAGTTCAGGAGGCCCATCAAAATAAGTCTGGTGAAAGAGGAAGCTTGCTAGGCAAAAGGAGGCTGAAGAGGAAGCTTTTACGGTTCGCACAGAGGTACAGTCAATCGTCAAGGCCTAAGGGGACCGTGGGTCAGGAAAGCACAATGTCCCCGCTAAATAAAGTCTCTCTCGGGGGCTTGTCTGATCAGAAGGTTCGTCGAAGAGATGGATAAAGCGGCTCTACTCATCCTCAACATACCGGGTTCATCGTCCAGTCTAGTATCCTCTACCACATCCAGCCACTTTGACCATTGGCCTGAAGCCTCTGGCTTTACAACAGCGATAATGCCGAGTCTAGAACCTCATTGTCGGAGGCACACCTCCCCTAGGACACTTCACAAACCCAGCACTTGTGACAGGAGTGGTCGATATGTCAGGATGGGTGGATATGGTCGATGCCAGTCGTATTCGCGTACGGATTTGTACGGGTTGACAAGTTACAGTTCTCGCTGTTCACTCAACTTGACGGTTTCATTCTAAGCACAAATTTTCCTGCGAGGTTTGCTTTACGTCAAAGCTTCCGCCTGTAAATACAGCCTCATTATTGAGAGTAATCGTACCGTCCTTGAAGGCAGCGCTGGTGGACTTGACACCTCAACTTGTTGTCATCTGGGAGGTCAGAATCACAAGCTAATGCTGAATTAATTGTTACATTGCCAAGAAAATAACTGGCCCTTGGCAGACCATGTGGATGGGAGACTTTTCAGGATGAGGAAAAAACAATTCAGAGGTGAATTGTTCTTCACACATTTTATGTGGGGGTAGTGCCTTTGAGAGCAACATTTAGTGGTCAAGATGCAGTTCGAATTGCAACCCGATTGCATCCGCGATCGAGCAGTATGCCCTTTACGAACTCAACCATCTCGCCGACTGAAAGTTCATCAACTTTTCTCACACAACACCTCAAATTGACCGTGATGTCATGCGCAGTGGAAATATGCTTTCGATGCGATGTATATCTATCCCTACACATATGTCCATCCTGCGTTACAACTGGAAAAAGTCTAGTGACGACTCAAAGAATATGAATAAGGTGACTCTTCTTTGCTGGTTTTACATGGACGCCGTGTCGAGACATTAATGGTCTGACAGCGACAAGGCAGATCTTGAGTACGCAAGATTGTGACAAAGTTCTACCTGCTGTATGAAAATATGTCAGTCCAGCCATCGCACATGCCCATTCGTGGTTGTCAGACCTGAATTCAGCAGCAGTCAAGGTTGATTGACATTTAAGAAGAGTAATGGGTTTACACAAGGATGGCTCAATCTCATCTGATGAGGAACATATCACGGGTTGTATGTGATACCTAGGTCTCCTCTCACATGTACAGTGGAGCTGAAAATCAGTGCGAACTAAAAATGGAGACAGACTGAATGGCATGCAATATAAACACAAGTGAATGCAAAGAAGAGACGAAAGCGTGTGTTCTTGGGTGAGAGAAGTTAGGCAAGAGTAACGATGTAAAAAAATGAGAACATAAAAGGGAACACTAAATCAAGTTGCCTTCCCTGATGATACAAAGCTCGATAACGATTTTGGGATAATGTCCTTAGCTAAGAGTGAACCGGTAACTCCGAAGACCGTATCACCGTAATAGTTGCACCACCGTTCGTCTTCTCAGATGGTACAGCAGATGGCTTACTCCGCTTCGGAGGTGCAGGTGGAGGACGCCTGCGAGGTCGTGGTTGGTCCGAACAAGTACTGGAAGACATGGCAGAGGATGGGGACGATGCGGATATCAGTGGCGGGGCTATACGAGTTTGCAAGGAGGGCGGCGGCGGTGGCGGTCGGCTTCGAGAAGTCTGTTGTACTCGTGGGGATTCCGCGGGGGCAAGAAGCTGGTGATGGTATGTGTAGTGATCGTGTTCAGTACTATGTGAGTTCCGTTGCTGAGCACCTCCAACGATGGTTGATCCAGCTGTTCCTCGCCGTTTGGGCCCATTCAAACCGGGCTTTAAATCAGCCATTGCAAGTAGACTGGTGGAACTTGAATTGCTTGTTCTCCGTAATTTCTCGAGAGAAGATATAGGTGGTCGAGGATCAATATGACGAACTTTCAAATTCTCTACACTTCTACTGGATTTCGGCGTCTTGATCTTGGAATTTGACCACTCGAGTTTGATCGACGCTGGAATATGCAGTTCTGAGCTGACCGTTTTCGGCGAAGTGTCGCTGTTATTTGAGGCTTGACTTGCGTTTTCTTCGTCTCTTCGTGATTGTAGTTGCACACACCAGTCGCCAGTGAGGCAGCGTTCAACTAATCGTTTTGTAGTGGGATTTATGTCTCTGATTTTCGACCGACCAACCAGAGACTCCAATGTGTAAAGGATTTGCGACCGTTTATAAGGATAATCTTTCAGTTGCGTCTTCGTGAGAAGTGGATGAAGAACACGGAGATAGCTGTGGCGAAGCTGAACACCAATCAGATCTAACTTAACAGATGAATGTGCAATGACATACAACATCACTCTCCTCGTCGAGGTCAGCTAGTTCGCGTAGAAAAACATCTACAAGTACGCAAAGGTCGTTGGTGTAAAAGTATTCAGAGGTTCCCTTCGTCGTAAATATGAGATACAGGATCTTGAGGATGAGTAGTTGCATACATGAATCTTCCTGCGTCCGCCCTAGATTCGATCTAGATAAAGAGCGAATGTAAATGATTTTCACTCACTCGCACGATTCAACATGAAGATCATGTTCTCCCCGAATGTCTGACTAAACCCAAGACGACGCATCAGGACTCGAAAAATGCGATTTTTCTTCTCTGGTGATGGATCATTACCAGAGTGTTGGAAGTCAGAAGGGAGAGAAGCAACCATAAATTGTTCGTTCAGTGAAATCTGACCAAGTTCTGAGCAACAAACTAGGGACAAGTTCAACCAGAAAGCATACAATCAATTTGATAACCGAATAATTGAAAGTATCATCTTGCATGTTCCTGGTCTGCTCAACGAGATCAAAGAGTTGGTCTATGAAATCGTCATCAAATACACCTTTAGTGGGATCAGAAATTATCACTCAAAAAAAGGTAGAAGATAGCATACGGAGATCCTGAAGTGAAAAATTCTGCATCCCGCACACCTCATACAGTAACTGGACAGAGATTGTCCGGAGCTTGGCCTCGATAGGAACAGGGACTGACGGTAATCCAGTGGAAGTTCCTGCAACACCTGTGTATGAGTATTCGACCTCAGAGTCAATATCGACCACGATATGATCCATGAGTAACGGGAAGAGCGGCTGCCAGCGTTTGTGTGACCTGAAAAAATCCGGCTTCCGCTTCCCATGCCAGAACAACACATTGTAGGAGATGAATTGCAAGTGTGGATCAGTGTTCTATATAGAGGATGTCCATCAATAAATGCTAGGGATATTGTAGAGGTGCAGGGCAACAGAAAGGGCTATATTTGTTGGAGGACTAACCGCCTGCGTATCATCCATAATTATTTCGCACATGCGTTCCGAGTGAAATTCAAAGAGCTCTGAGTCAAGAAGCATCTGGAATGCATGTTCCAACTGAAGGGGAGTCTGCAGATATTGTTCTGAGTAGGCTGATCAGTTGCGGCGAATAGTGTCCCGAAGGAATAAACGTGCCGTGGTATGCTGAACAGAGCGACAAAAATCGTCGGAGAGCAGCGTCAAGAAGGACTAATGTCTGATACTCGTTACTGGGAAGCTTGAGAACATCTTCCAGTTCTGAGGCAATGTTTGAGTACACCGGACACACAGTGATCCAGGGGATAAGGCTCACCAGACCAAAATTGTTGCGCAGTTTCAATAAGATACACGATGCCTACTTCGTCATCCATGGAGACAGCAGGCACTAAAGTTGAATCTGGATGTGCCATGTCGCAGTGTCCATGTAAGTGTAAGTTGGATAACTCCACAACGTACAAACCCTAACCATAACAGTCTTAATTTGCTAGCCAGTGCCAAATAATGTAATACTGAAAATGACACATACGTCATTTCGTCACTTAATGAATTGTGCTGGCTTACTACTTGGGTCTACCCTTCACTTCCAGCTCTTCTCACATGAACAAAAATATATAGCACTGTGCAACTCACAATAACGACCAACGTATATACTTCATGAGTTTCTTTCAGGAGATACTCCTCAGTCGGATGCAATTATTTTCCACATTTGATTGTTTGATCCTTTGTTCTGCTCCAATACGACCTATTAGGAGGATGTCATAACACTGAATAACAGGTCATTGCTGTTACTAACGCTGCCATCGGAAAGGAGTGTCCAGACCAAGACATTGTACTTGTCAGCAGCAATCTACAGAACAAGTCGGTCTGGTAAGGACAAGCCTTATTCATTTCTTATCAATGAGAAACATGCCTGATATAAATTGTCCTTCTGCAACTCAATATGAAAGAACATCGGTGAGTCGGGCTCATCGTTGGTGTAGACAACTGAACTCTGTACATCCACCACCGTCAGTTAGACTTTTCACCGAAACAGTGGAGCAAATATACTGACAGGTGCTCCTATAGTTCCCGCCATCCAACCAGTTCCTCGGAATTGAATTTTATATTGAGGTTCAAATGTATCATCAGCCTGATCTAGTTGCCACTGCGAAATGAAAGTTATATTGAAGATGTGCGCGTGCTTTTCATTTCATTTGAGAAACTTACGACTGCTTCATTCTGATGTACACCCTTCAAGACGCGTATAGGAGTGAAATCACCTCCTTCACTGACTACGGCTTTGTCCCCGCCTGAATTCTTGATGGAGTAAAGACCATTCCCGAGCTGTACATATCAGAGATTTTTTAGCTTCCGATTCAGTGACTGTTCAATCTCACTCCCGCCACGATTGGAGATGCCATGAGACAGAAAATAGTCAATAAAATCATGGAATGCATCGAGACCCACGAAAGAGGAGTAGTGGACAAAGTCCAACCGCATACTGACCCAGGTTGAGATTTCTACATTATTCGGGTCGGGTTGACATTTTCCTTCCGTTTCAGGTGATTTTGTCAGTCACAGAAAGTCACACTCGTAGAGCCTGTCCCCTATGGTTATTGGTCGCTCACCAATTTGGACCCTGCCTGTAAACCATACTAGTAACTGACTGGTGAAATTCTATTTTTGGACATAGATACATGTGAAATTATTCACGATAATAATACTTTCTAGGATATGTAGGGTTATTATCAGTTGGAAATACCACGGCCTACCACCGAGTCCCGTGTAATAAATTGATGATTTTAAAGATAAAAAATAAAATAAAATAAAATATCAGTTAGAAAGAGAATCACTGTTGATTCTGTGATCTGTAACCTCGAAGTCAATGGAATACACACAACCCACGTGTCAATGCATCAAGTCATGGCAAG
>Ga0153920_1000639_pt1 | contig 14679 bp, 12 predicted proteins | sample TSNJ004MetaG_FD_104713 | JGI IMG/M metagenome (GOLD analysis project Ga0153920, IMG submission 104713) | Attine ant fungus gardens microbial communities from New Jersey, USA - TSNJ004 MetaG | ecosystem: Host-associated > Fungi > Mycelium > Unclassified | place: USA: New Jersey, Brendon T. Byrne...
AGGGTACAGCCACTGTAGTAGTAGTATAAATAAGGCTGCAATCCAACGAAGAACTCCATCGAGTTCTTCCTGAACATCCACCTAGGGTGACCACTAAGAACATTCACTGTTCCTTGGTAACAACCTTCTAATTAGTAACCTGGTGCTTGGGATCTATTGTGATTCTTATATACAAGGGAATAACAACTGCTCTTTAAGAGAGTTGTTTAGAGTAGGGATCTCCTTCTTAGGAGTGATAGTATACCTTTATTCTTAGGATAGTTGTAAGTAAGACAGTAAGACAAACTGTGAGAGATAGATTCTATTAAAGAAAAATGTCAAACTAGGAGAGCTGAGGAGCAAGTACAACAATATAAAGTTGTTCCAGAGAACTATCAACTATCTACTTTGTTCTAAAATATTCCTTCAGCTTCTGTTTGAAATAGAGAAAGAAGAAGATTTGATATAACTTCTGTATATGTTCCACAGAATCTTGATGATACTATACTTGATTTGCATAGATGTCAACTTGCTGAACAAATGCTATCAAGAGAGCAACAACAGAGGACAACTCAGGATTATAGGGCAGAAATGATAAGGGTAGAAGTAGAAAGATAGAGACAGGTAGAAGAGAGGTAGTTATAGCAACAGAGAGTAGCAGAATAGTTGGAAGTATTACAAGCACAAAGGAAAGTTGAGCCTGTTTATATGATTCAGATCAATCAAATAATAGAAAAATGGAGAAATAAGAATATAGATGCTCTTGACTATAAAGGGCATTAGAATAGAGATGGTGATAGAGATCTAAATATAGATAGAAATATGCAAGAAAATATTTTGAGAGTTGTAAGTAACAAATTTTACTGATTGTTAGTAGATGAATATTGACCAGATATAACAGGATGTTGGGAAGGAAATACTCAAGAGTTTAATGTAGAAGATGATATGATTCAGGTATGCTGATTTGTGCTCAATAAAATTCTGTATTCTTATAAATTATCAGGATCAAGAAGCTATTGTTGCAGATAATATCCCATCACCTGTTCCTTATCATCTTATCCATCTACTAGACAGCCATTCTTGGAGGCTGATATACAGTATAGTAATTTGGGTATACTGACTGTTATCTGCTCTCACTGTCATACTTTCTACTTTGAGTATGAGAAACTTACTTTCTCAAGGGTCAATCATCCCAAGTTTGGCATAGACTGTTTACAAGAACAGATCCAACTGCCTTCTTTCCAATCATTTACTGGAATCCTCTACAATTACTTGACTGGAGATAATTATTGCTCAAGAGAATTTTGCAATAATATATAACAGTATAATGCAGCCTTTGCTATGACTTTAGTAGGAGTCAAAATTGACAACTCAGTTACTAGATAATCAGGTCCCTACTATTTTAAAATCCAGGGAAAGCTTTATCATCTCACTGATGCTCTCCTCTCTTATGCTGATCAGACTCCAATATATGTGCAAATCTATATCCTTGATATAGTAGAGCAGCTCAATATTAGAAGAGCCAACAACAATAATCTAGATCCTGTAGTAATAGACAATATTTAAACAATGCTTCTAAATAGTCATCTATATATTAGCTGGTACTATTATGTATATGAGCTTATCAGAGACAAACTAGCAGATGAATAGCAGAAGGTCAGGATTAGATTGCATATAGATCTACAGCATAATCAGCAAACTCACAATCTGTCTACTACTGAAGAAATTGCAGTTATCATTTCTGAGAAAAGAGTTTATTATGCAATAGATAATAGGGATGTAGTGTTATAGGCAAGAGAAGAATGTTTTAAGCAAATAAGCCAGAACAGTCCTTTATATACCATTTTCTATTATGTTCTGTTATTTCCAAAGGGGAAAAATGGATGGTATCCACAAATTCCAATCTATAGTGCTCAGTTGAGAGAATGAGAAGAGAATAGAAGACAAAAAGATGAAGAAGAATAGACTTGCTCACAGATGGTTTCTAACAGATGCTACTATGTCTATTATCTTCATGTCAGAGATAGTCTGACTGTTAATGAAGTATTGGTCAGACAAAATATAGAAAAGACTTAGCTTACTGCTTGGTTTGATTACAACTCTATATATAACAATGGTTTGAGCCTTACCTACTAGTAGTTTCCTCAATACTATACCTAGAATACCAAAGCCAAGTCATGGCATCCAAGATGATATGCTAAGGTGATTGGAAGGATATACTTTGTATTACCATCAAAGAGAGAACAGTTCTTTTTACAACTTCTCTTAATTATATTTGAAGGTGAAAAAAGTTAGGAGCATCTGAGGACCTGGAATGGCCAAGTGTTTGTTATATTTAAGAAGGCATGTATGGCAAGAGGATTACTAGAAGATAATCATGAGTGGAGGATTTGCTTAAAGAAAGCAATTGCAATACAGTCTAGAATGGTATGTTGTTGGTATAAGAGGACCTTACCAATATCATCCCTAACACCAGACTAGCCTCCTAGAGCAACCCTGCAATATATTAAATATTACTATGTAATATTTGATTACTTTTAGCTTGCTTCTGAAACTCCAGACCCTAATAACTAGGACTGTAGAGACAGAGATACACCAGTACTAGAATATATATATAGTATAGAGTATCTCTCTAATAGTCTCATTCTAATCTCTGAGGATTCTCCTAGAGGTGAGTGTAACTTATATTTTCAGACTGTAATTTATCTGAGGATTCTCCTAGAGTTACTCCACTCCAGTTGCTTTTATAGCAGAAGTCTATTTCAATAAGTCTATTATAGAGTTTGGTAGATGGAGTGGGTTCTATTCTAATCCTTTCTAGGAATGACTTTTCTATTGTACTTTCCTTTTTCAGTGAGGGACATTCAGCAAGAGTCTTGGTGTTTTTGATGGTGGACATGGCTTGGAAGCAAAAGTGAGTACAATATTCCTAGTCCAGCAAATAAAGTGTAGTGGGCAGAAACTACACTATAACTATACTAAAAGTGTCCTTCCAACAATATAGGTTCTGTCTTAAGGGAAGAGTTCAATATTATGTCCAGTTTCTCACACTGGTTCATAGAGGAGAAATAGGGGTTTCAGAGTGATTCCAGCCACCTACAAGGGTTTTTTGGAAATGTTTACACAAATCCAAAGTCTTTCAGGACCAGCTATAATACATAAGCTAGTCTGTTCCCAATAGTTTAAGAGATAGACCTTTCTCTTTCTACCTAGAGTCCAGCCTACTATAGAGATATGTTCTTGACAGAAACCCACTCTAAGCTCTCAGTCAGTCATCTGTTCTGTAACAAAAACAGAAACACCCTCAGAAAGTCATCTTGTTCTGTAACAGAAATAAAGAGACTTCCTTATAGTCCTCTAGACCTACATCTGGAATGAACACAACCCTATATTCTTTACAAAAACAATAGAAACAGAAAACAGTAGACTTAACAAACTATCACAAATGGCCACTTATGTAGTAACCTAATCTGAGATGACTTAATCATACTCCAAGTCCAAGTTAACAAGAAGAACTCAATAGAGTCTCTATTAGATTCTATACACTACTTATATAACTACTACATAGTCTATGTACTACTTTCCCACAGTTATCATGTGATGTGACCCTGTGATATTCTTGACATGTGACCATGATATATGATATTTGTCATATGACACTTTCCCATACTCCTTTCTTGTATAGTAAGTCTAAATGAGAAGAGAAAAGAAAAAGAAAAGAAAATAAATATAAATAATAACTTAGCCATTTTGCCAAGTCATGACAACTTACTGATTTGTGAGTTAATGATTTAATAATAAAAAGGCTCAAAAAAGCAAAGTTTAGACAGTAGTAAAAGATATTGTTAAGTTTGAGGTTTATTTTCAAATATACAGCCCTTAAATACATGATTGTGGTGGTTTGTGTACTAGGACAGCCTATCACATAATCACTACCTATTGTTTTACATATAGAAGTGCTATTGTTCTTGAAATAGAGATAACCTAACCATCTTAGGGCAGTCCTTTGTTTTATTCAAGAATAGATGATAATTTATGAATAAAGATTAGTATCATATGTAAATGTTGAGGACCTTATATTTCCATGGAATCTTATTATCTGTTGTGGATTTTACAGTTATTTCCTTATTTATCTTATATCTCTTATCACTAATAGCTATTATCAGTAGATTAGTAAGCTAGGAGTTTTTTTGCCTACTGTAGCTTTTTGTACCTCAGTTCTGCACTTATAGGACTGAAGTAAATATTGTTATATTTTCTGGACTATTTACAAGTACTGACTGTACCTAGCTGACATCTTAATAAATACTTAGAATATATGAGTTCTGCACTTATAGGGCTAAGTTGATATCTTAACAGGTATCAAAGTGCTATCTTAGTTATAGTACACAAGAGGTTATGTACTCTATTGCCTAAACCATTGCACCAGAACTCTAAAACTATTTAAAATATATTAATATGAGCAATCAAGATTCTGGATCTGGTTATGGATATGAGATTCCCTTCTTGAACAACAATGGGTCTAACTATAATGATTGAAAGTTTAAGATTTCTACTTTGTTAAAGATAAAAAGTCTGATGGAGATTGTCAAAGGAACAGAGAAGTGTCCACCTGAGATTGCAGCAGATCTAAAAGATCAAGTCACTATCACTGTCACTTTTGACAAGTGGTAGGTACAGAATGACCAGGCTTTTGAAAAAATCATTATAACACTGAAAAAAGAGCTATCTAGGAAGATTAGATGTTTTGAGTTGGTATCAGAGGTCTAGAATCATCTAGAAAGTTGCTACCAAGGAAAAGGTCAGTATACAATGGCATATCTATTTGTAGATATATTCAAAGGATATTTTGTTAACACAATCTCAATGGAAAAATAGTTCAATAATATAAGTGAGAAGGTCCATAGACTAAAGGATCTTGGATATGACTTAAAGGATGCCATAATTGCCATGCTTATAGTAGTTTCATTACCAGAATCTTATACATCACTTAGGCAGCATCTATACATAAAGGACAAAAATACTTTAATTATAGACTTTGTTATCAAACAGATTTTATTGGAGGAGAATACTTGCAGAGATATATCACATGTTGCATTGATAGGAAATGGAAAAAGGAAGAAGTCTATTTATCAGTCCTTCTAGGATTTCTCTAGTGATTGTAGCTTTATATAAAATACTAGTAAACTTGTTTATGGCATGGGAAGAATTTTTAGATTTGGTAGATCAATGAATTGTTGACTCAGAGGCAATATCTCTAATAACAGCTAAAAGAGAGTAGTTTGTCAATTATACTCCTTTTGGAATACCTATCTCTATTAGTTTGGGAAATGATAGTATCATCAAAACTATTGGATTAGGATCAATTAGAATCTTGATAAATGTTGATGGCATATTAAAGACTTATGAACTTCATAACATATATTATATTTCCAAGATAGAAACTAACAATCTACTCTCAGTATCATATATGGTCAAAAGAAGTTACTCTGTGAATTTTAGAGTAGATAAATGTCCAATTGCCAAGAATGGAGTTATTGTTAGAGAAGCATATAGTATAAAGAGACTTTGGATTTTAGAAGAAAACACCTTATATCCTGATCAAAACTCAGCTTATATTGCAAAGACATTGTTGAGTATATAGCATAGATAGCTAGGTCATGCTATGATGTGCTCTATCAAGAAATTATCAGATTTATCAATGGTGACTGGAATAAAGATGTTAGATAATGCAGATATCGATGAGGAATCTTACTGTGTTCTCTGTCTAAAAGAAAAAACTACTTGAGAGATAATTTCAAAGCAATTTGATGTCAGAAATCCAAGAAGACTTCACAGAATTTTCTTAGATGTTTGCAGACTACTTGATATTGAAGGCTATTCACAATGTTGTTATTTTGTGACATTTATAAATGGACATTCCCATTTTATGAGAGTAAAGCTTATCAGGACAAAGAACAAAGCTTCAGAAGTTCTAACAGACTAGATTATGTACTTAGAGACAGAAACTGGAGAAAAAGTAAATTTTCTAAGAACTGATAGAGGTAGTAAATATATGGGAAGTAGTTTTCAAAAATAGCCAAAGTCTAAAGGAATTCATTATAAAAGGACAAATCCAGAGACCCTTTAAGAGAATAAAATGGTAGAACAACTTAACCAGACTATTCTTGAGATGACAAGGTCAATGCTTTTTGATATAGAGCTGCTGAGATCATTCTGGATTTTTGCAGTAAACTACTCACAAGAAATACTCAATAGATTACCCACTAGAACTCTATTTGAAGACATAACACTATATAAGGCATTCTATTAGAGAAAACCATCAGTAGTTTATTTGAGAGTCTTTGGATGTCCAGTTTATATGTACATACCTAATAACAAGCAAGAAAAACTTGATGCTAAGGCTATAGTAGGTTTTTTTGTTGGGATTTGTTGTAGAATAGAAAAGCATATTTTATAGCAAACAATCAAAATATTAAAGATCTATGTATCATGCAATATAATATTCTTTGAAAATCCAGAGAGGTCTAATAGGGTTAGAGTTCAGGTTGAGCAGGACATTAAGCTAGCAAATGAGATGTCTATATCAGAGGAAGTCTTTATAAGTAATAGAGAGTCAAAGTTCAAAAGCAAAATGGAAGATATGGTCATAGCAAAAGATGAAAGTCCAGAAGAGGAATCAAAGTCAGAAGATATGAAAAAAAAGGTAGTAGACAACATACCTAAGAGTTTATGTTGTTTAAAACACACTAGACATCCTCCAATACAAAATAATAATATATATTTTACTATGACTTCATATACATATCATAAACTCTCTAGGGAATTTTCTAAAGGATTAGTACTCACAATGACTGATCCTACCACTTATGAAGAAACTATGTCAAGACCAAATACAATCCAGTAGAAGAAGATATACGCTAAAGAAATAGAGTAATTTGTAAAGCAAAACATCTTTAGCACAGTTACAAAATCTATAGGACATAAGGTTGTTGGGTGCAAGTGGGTTTTCAAGACAAAACTAGATAAGGATAAACAAGTAGAGTGTTACAAGGCCAGACTGGTAGTCCAAGACCTCTTACAAGTCCCAGGAATAGACTTTGAAAAAACATTTGCATCTATAATATATCACCAGATATTGTAAACACTTCTTGCAATAGCAAATTGATACTGCTGGTATGTCTATCAAATAGATATCAAGTTTACATTCCTAAATGGTAACTTACCTAATGAGATATATATGCATGTTCCTCTAGGAATTAAAACAGAGGAAGAGACTGCTAATTGTTGTACAAGATACTATATGGGTTGAAGCAAGCATTGAGAGAGTAGTACTTAAAGCTCAAGAAGAAACTAGAAGATCTGGGATTCAAGAAAAGCAATGCTGATCATAGGATCTTTACTAAAGTTATTTTAGGAGGACTGTTTATAATTGCTGTATATATGGACAACTTCTTTCTATTCTCAGATCACATAGAAGCTGTCAAACTTGTCAAGAAAAGCCTCAGTATACACTTTGAAATGAAAGACCTTGGTGAAGCTTAGTAGATCTTGCAAATGAGAATTAAGAGATCAGAGACTGAAAATAGAGTGAGGACATTGTCTATTTCCCAAGCTCAGTATATCAAGTTTATTCTAGAGCAACATAGAATGGTGGATAGCAATCTAGTGAAAACTCCAATAATGAACAATTTACAGCTACCAATACTAACTCAGCCAGAAGTTAATATTATAGAATATCAGAGATCTATTGGATCTCTGATGTACTTGATGGTCTGTATATGTCTAGATATTGCTTATGCAATAGGGGTTCTCTCATATTATGTTGTATGTCCTAGGAAAATGCATATATAGGCTGTTAAATGCATTTTCTATTATCTCTATAGAACAAGTTAACACAAGCTTACCTTTTAAGTAGGAGATACTGGAAACTTGCCTCTGAGCATATTTGTTGACTCAGACTGGATAGGAGACAAGGCAGATAGAAAGTTAACATTGGGCTATGTGGTCTTGATAAATAGAGAGACAGTTTCATAGGCTTTGAAGAAGTAGACTTCTATAGTACTATTAACAGTAGAGGCTGAATTTATAGCTGCATTGATAGCTGTCAAAGAGATCATCTGGTTCTGATCTCTATTCAATTCATTGGACATAAGGTTCATCTCTCCAACTCAATTTCTTATTGATAATCAAGAAGCACTTAATCTTATTAGAAGTAGACAAATCAATAAATACATAAAGTATATTGACACAAGGTTTAGACATATTTGTAATCATGAGACAGTAGGAAATATTACTGGAGAATATATTGCAACTAAAGACCAAGTAGCTGATATTATAACCAAGGTACTTGGAAGTGAAAAGTTTCTATTTTTCCATACTAAAATAGGTATTGAAGAATAAAGAGATTTTGATGAGAAATGTTGTAAATTTTACAGTCATTTCCTTATTCATCTTATATCTCTTATTGCTGATGGCTGTTATTAGTAGATTAGTAAGCTAGGAGTTTTTTCATCTACTATAGCTTTTTGGACCTTAGTTCTGTACTTATAGGACTAAAGTGAATATTGTTATATTTTCTGGACTATTTACAAGTACTGACTATACTTAGCTGATATCTTAACAGATACTTAGAATATATGAGTTCTGCACTTATAGAGCTGAGTTGACATCTTAACAGGTGTCAAAGTGCTATCTTAGTTATAGTGCACAAAATTACCTTGGGGTCTATTTATAGCTGAAAGAAGTATATTAAAGAAAGCTTCATGAAAGTTATTGAAGCAAATAATTACATCAAGTGGTTCCCAAGATATTAACAATTTAGTGTTTGGTGACTTGATAATTGCCAACTGATCTACTGATAACTCAGTGAATACTGATTGCTTTGAGACATTTTTGGTATCATTTGAAAGGTCTTCTTAAGGGCTTTTGATGGCCATCTAGATCATTGAAATTGGTCAAGTATTCCCAGAGTTATGGTCTAAATGAAGTTTGTGATACAGAAAAAGTGAAAGTAATAATAGAGGGAGTAAATTTACTAGAGAAAGTAAAACAGTCAAAGATGAAAGATAACAAGGTAATCAAGGCAGTAGAAGAAATGAAACAAGCAAGAGTAAAGATGCTAAGAGATGAGGAATGGAGAGAAGTAGATAACATTATATATAAAAAAGAGAAAGTATACATACCAAGAGATGAGAAACTAAAAGCAGAGATTATTCAGTTGTATCATAATACACCAGTAAAAGAGCACTAGGGACAATAGAAAATGGTGGAATTGGTCACTAGGAACTTTTGGTGGCTAGGAGTAACAAAAAAAGTAAAGTAGTATATGGAGGGATGTAATACTTGCTAGCATAATAAAAACTGTACAGAACAGCTAGCAGAAAAATTAATGCCAAATTCAATTCCAGAAAAACCTTAGGTATATATTTCAGCAGATTTCATCACTAAGCTACTACTAGCACAACAATACAATTCAATTTTAGTAATAGTTAAAAAATTGACAAAAATAGTACATTTTATTCCTACTACAGAAAAGATGTCAGTGAAAGGACTAGCTAGGTTGTTTAGAGACAACATGAGAAAGTTACATGGGTTATCCAAGAGTATCATTTCAGATAGAGAACCTCAGTTCATAGTAGGAATAATGTAGGAGTTGAACAGGATGTTAGAGACTAAAAGTAAATTGTTAGCAGTATTCCACCCTCAAACAGATGGTTAGTTAGGAACAGTATAGTTTGTCTACAATAATAAAGTGCACTCAAGTACCAAAACATTACCTTTTAAGGCAAATTATGGACAAGATCCCAGAATAGGGTTTGAGACAAGAAGAAAGGGGAAATACAAGAGAGCAGAAAAATTTATGACAAAAATGAAGGAAATTTAGAAAGAGGCAAAAGTGGTACTAGAAAAAGTATAAGAAGAAATAAAGAAGTATACAGATAGAAAGAGGGCAAAAGTCAACAAGTATAAAGTAGGAGACTTAGTAATGCTAAGTACTAAAAATCTAAAATATCAGATAGTTGGATGGAGGACAGAAAAGTTAACAAAAAGGTTTGTAGGGCCTTATAAGATAAAGAAAATTGTATTGTTGAATGTAGTGGAATTAGAACTACCTAGTACAGTAAAAATACATTTGGTAGTTAATGTTAGTAAAATACAAAGATATGTAGAACAAATAGAGAGGTAGAGAAAGAAGCAACCAGCTCCAGTTATAATTGAGAGAGAGAAAGAGTGAAAAGTGAAAAGAATCCTGAATAAGTAGCAGATATAAGAAAAAAACAAGTACTTGGTACAATAAAAGAGATTTATGGTAGAATCAGATACTTGGAAAGGAAGGAAAAATCTAAAAAATGCAAAAGAAGCAATTCAAGAATATAAGAAGGAATACCAACAAGACCTAGAAGATATAAGATAGCAAGAGAAAAAAGAACGAACATTTAGGAGAAGAGAGCTGCCAGAATGATTTACAGTGAAAAAGTTATTTAAATGGTCAAATAAACAGTATGATAAGAAATATTGAGGAAGACTGGAAAGAAATTGGAAATGATGGAAAGGAGAAAGAGTTAAGGGATAAAAAACAACAGAAATGATAAAAGAGAAGGAAGAAGAAATTAAACAAGAAAATTTGAGACTCAGAAAGTAGACAGAAGATAATGATGATGAGATGGGAAACATCTGCAATCCTTACTACAAGTTGTAAAAGTTCTTATAATGAGAAATCTTGAAAGAGGGATAGTGTTATGACTTGGCAAAATGGCTAAGTTATTATTTATATTTCTTTTCTTTTCTTTTTCTTTTCTCTTCTCATTTAGACTTACTATATAAGAAAGAAGTATGGAAAAGTGTCATATGACAATGTTGCATGTCATAGTCATGTGTCAAGGATGTCACAGGGTCACATTACATGATGAATGTAGAAAAGTAGTACACAGACTATGTAGTAGTTGTATAAGTAGTGTATAGAATCTAATAGAGGCTCTATTGAGTTTTCCTTGTCAACTTGGACTTGGAGTGTGATTAAGTTATCTCAGGCTAAGTTGCTACAAGTAGAGCACCTTTCTTAACCTCAAATTGTTATAAACTCAGTTGTTTATTCTTAATTCCCTAACAAATTCCAACAAGTTTGTTACAAACTTTATTTAGACCATAACTCTAGGAATACTCAACCAATTTTGATGATCTCAATGGCCACTGAAAGCCCTTGAGAAGACCTTTCAAATGATATCAAAAACATCTCAAGGTGATCAGTATTCACTGAGTTATGAGCAGATCAGTTGGCAATTACTAAGTTACCAAACACTAAATCACTGATATCTCAGGAACTACTTGATATAATCATTTGCTTCAATAACCATCATGAAGTTCTCTTCAATGCACTTCTTTTGGCTATAAATAGATCTTGAGGTGATAAGATCCCATAGAGATACAAGATCCTCAATATTTGTATATAATATTAATCTATTATCTATAGATTATCATCTGTCCTTGAATAGAACAAAGGACTACTCTAAGATAGTTAGGTTATCTCTATTTCAAGAACAATAGCACTTCTATATATAGGACAATAGGTAGTAATCATATAGTAGTTTGTTCTAGTATACAGACCACCACAATCATGTATTTAAGGACTTTATGTTTAAAGATAAACCTCAGACTTAATAACATCTTTTATTGCTTGTCTAACTTCACTTTTTTGAGCTCTTTGATTATCAAATTAATTAATCACAAATCAGTAAGTGGTCATTTGTGATACCAATCTTGTAACTGATTTGTCACAGAAAATATGATGGAATGTGATATTTGTGACATGTTATATGATCCTGATCATGTGACTCCCTATTATCTAATTTGATCATGTGACTTCCTATTATCTAATTAATAGTAAAGTAAAGTAAAAGATAAAGGAATAAAGAAATAAAAGTTATTATGACCAAGGCAGCTTATAACATAGTAGGCTCTAGAGCTTGTAAGGAAACTATACCAAAGTCCACTTTTGATACACTAGTGGTAGTGTACCAGAACAACCCTGTACTAATTAAATGATGATTACTCAATATTTAATTAGTTGTCTTTTCCCCTATACTCCTGATCCTGACTACTAAGATATTCTGTAACTAAGAGACTTATATATATAGTATAGATTATTCCTCCAGGAGCCTTATCCTATTCTCTGAGATTTCTCCTGGAGGTGAGTTGTAACGTATCCCAGAGTCTATTTATATACTGAGATTTCTCCTGGAGCCACTCTGCTCCAGTCACCCTTATAGAGCTAGAATAGAGGGGTGTTGATTCTCTTTTTTATCTGAGAGTTTGGCTATAGGAGAGGGAGAAAAACAAAGAAAAAAGAACCAACAACTCAGGCTGATGTACACAGTCAGACTATATTTAATTCTCATGTCAAAAAATAGTCTCCAAATACTTTTATATTGGATGTAAGGAGACCCTACCAATGCCACTCCTGGAGCACTAGACTCATATTCCAGAGTGACCCTGTGCCTAATTAAATATTACTATGTAATATTTAATTCCCCTTAGCTTGACTCAGAGACTCCTGACCCTGACTGACAGGACTATAGGATCAGGAACACCTTAGTTGTAGTAGTATATATATTGTAGAGTACACCCCAGGAGCCTTGTCCTAAACTCTAAGGATTCTCCTGGAGGTGAGTTGTAACATACTTAGGAGTGTAACATGACTAAGGATTCTCCTGGAGCCAACTCTGCTCTAGTCACCCTTATATTGGATAGCAATGTGAAAATATCAAAAATTATTTTTATATCCTTGTCTTATTCTATATATTAAATTTGGCAGACAACCACTTATCTGAGTTGCAGAACAGGGCCTTATAGTTGCTAAGCAAAGAAAATATTTGAGATAAGATTGAAAAATTTTAGGATGATAAAATCATGCTGAGTGGATGTTGCGATGCACTTCTAGGGGCTCCTGACAAAGTCTCCAACACTCTTGCGGCCTGGGATGCAGGATATAGGAGGGTGGCGGGCGTCTTCGGCGCTCGTTGCATTCATACTTTATTGTGTATTCAGGAAGTGATGGGAAGATGACGTCATGTGATGGACGAGTAACCAGTGAGATAGCCGCCCAGTCTGCTATGGCATCCAATCCGCTTCCTGTCAATCTTTACGAGAGCCTGCTGTCAAAGCTTGTCATAGTCCTCAAACTGACTCATTCAGAGGAGGGTATAACAACACACGCAGCGAAGCAAGCTATTTTGCAAGCAGTCAGTGTGATATTCCCGGTTGAGAGGGCCAGGTCGTTTATGTGGTTCTTAGACCAATGAATTTAGAAATGCACTCGCCAAAGCAAAATATTCGGTCTTGAATCTTTCCGGAGGTGAATTGCTTATTCAGGAGCAAGAGCAGGTCATTCAGATGCTTGAAACCTTGAGAAACAGGAAGAAGTGCGTTTTTCTCTGAATCCATTTGTGACTATGTTGTCTCAAAGGGAAAATGTAGAGCTCAATTGGAATGTTTCTCACAACAACCATTGCACTCGGCGACATCCTCTGCAGGATATCATATGGAAATTGACTTCTACTCCTGCAAATGATTGATCACTCCTCTCTTGATTGCCGCAGCGTGATAGGTGGTCTGTAATGAAATGTCTTTGAGCTTTCATATCTTTTCCATACGCCTCATCACTCCTACGCTGGTCATAACTTCAATTCCCTTGTCAGCTCCCTTGCGTGTAATATGGATATCCGACATGTTTGTCTGAGAGCGGTCATAGTTTTCTGTCTTGTCTCCCGAGTGGCTAAGTTACTGGATGTTGTTTGGTTGTCCCCGCCCGTAGGCACCGTTTTCAATCCTGGGGACCCAATAATTGCAAAGTGGACGTCATCCTCTGTCTTAATCTCCCCTGATTTCAAGTTATGCACGGCTGCTAGAGACGTGCAAAGGATATCATATGGTGACCTAATGGATCGAGGAGGGGAGAAAGAGGGAGGGGTAGGCGAGAGTGAGAATTGCGGAATGGCTATCTGACCCCAGGTCAAGCAGACGGAGGATGGGTACATGGCCGCCATGTATGTTTCTTATATCCTCAGTCTAATGACACAGTTCACAAATTACATTTCAGCACTGCTCCAGAGGTTGTCATCACAAGCCAGTACTATCTGAAGGTACAGGATGATTTTGGCAACATTTTTTTGCCTCCCCCACTTTTGAGCTTGGTAGTATGTTTTATTTCATTTTGTGAGATAAAATCTCGTCGATGATCCTTTAGGCACCGCAAGCGATATGGCGATGATGTTGAGTTTGACAGCTGCATCTCAGCCATCCATGAAATCTTCTATTGGTACAACTCAGCACAGAGCGACTCTCATTAGTTCAGATTCTCTTCCTTCTTCGACGAGCAATAACTCTGCAGTTGATCCATCCCGTCTTGGAACATATACCACTGTGCCTCAGATACAATCAACACAGCCAGATTTTTTAGTCTCCCGACGGACTGCCTCGACCGCTGCCATCGCTGTTCCACTTTCCGTCATATCTGCCATCATTATTCTGGCAGGAATGCTAGGTTACAGAACTCGGCGAGCACTAGCAAGGGAGCGTAGCCGCGAGTCCAAATCCTTGATACTATCACAGAAGGACACCGGAAGTGAGGGTTATGGAACAGTTAGTGACATTCAGCGCGCTATGAGCGTCCTCTCTTCTCGTCAAGGTTGCAGTGATTAC
>Ga0153920_1000644_pt1 | contig 14649 bp, 14 predicted proteins | sample TSNJ004MetaG_FD_104713 | JGI IMG/M metagenome (GOLD analysis project Ga0153920, IMG submission 104713) | Attine ant fungus gardens microbial communities from New Jersey, USA - TSNJ004 MetaG | ecosystem: Host-associated > Fungi > Mycelium > Unclassified | place: USA: New Jersey, Brendon T. Byrne...
ATAGGCAGAGGAGAGATTTTTGGATAGTCTGCATTACAATCGCAATAATCATGCATAATATTTAAGTAAGATTGAATATTACGCATAGCTTCTTGAATCTCAAAAAACTGTTCTTTTGTCATTTCAAACATGCCGTCAGAATTTTCACTTATAAATTGCATAATGTTACCTTTTATTAATAATTGTTAATCTTAATAGTTATATTATTAAACTAAATAGATTAACAGTCAAGTGTTTATATAAAAAATGTTACAATAAAATAATATGCAACAATTATAAAGAGGAAACTATGACTAAGCGTAAATTTTCAAAAGAAAAAATTAACATTGCAAAGAAAGCCATAAAACATATTATGACTGATGAAGGCATAGAAAGTATTAAGGTGGTAGCAGAATTAGTACATAAGAAAAACCCCGAAGCAAGTCCTGAACCTCAAAATTTATACAAAAAGATAAACACCGGAACATTAAAACATATAGAATTTTTAGAAATTCTTGATGTACTCGGCTATGATTTTAAAATAGAAAAAAGAAAATAAGTTTATTTTAATTATTAGGACGTAGGGTGCAGTCATTACTGTACCGAGAAGTTTTCTGTCATCGCGAGGAGCAAAGCAACGAAGCAATCCAGCAATAGATAGTTGAAGAGTTGAAAGATTACCTGTCATGCTGAAACGTGAATTGTAGGAGAGGAAGTTAATTGTGACTGTTCAGCATCTCTTAATTATTGATATCATAGAGATCATGCACATTCAGCGCTCGCAAAACAACCATGTCATACCAGGGACCCCACTTTTCCGATTAAGTATCGGAAAAGAAGGGGGCGAGTGACTGTTTGTTGGAGTTTTAACTCCTTACAAACCGCACTGTCCGGTATCTCCAAAATAAAGAGATCCTGAAACAATAAGACCCTGAATCAAGTTCAGGGCGACAAAAATCAGATTTCGACCATGTCTCAATCGATTTTTAGTCGGTTCAGGATGACACATGGGGTTCAAGATAATATGTTGGGTTCGGAATAACAGTCTGTAGGTTGGGCATATTTTAAATATGACGGTCTATTAATTCCCTTAGTTTTTCAAAATTCACTTGATTTTTGTAAAGAGGAGTTTTTTGCTTGTTAGCTTCGTTCTCTTCAAAGGTTACCTTGTCTTGTTTGAAAAATACACCCAGAGCCATTTTTTCGGTATTTATCGCCGCCTCAAATGCTTTTATCCTATCTGAAGTGTCATGATCTTGCAGATAGTATGTGTTATCGGCAAACCATTTATAAGTATTGATTTTGTTGAAAGTAACGCACGGCGTTAAGATATCTACAAGAGAAAAACCCTTGTGATTTAATGCCTCTAATATTATATTTTTCGTAAACTCGACATTCTGACAGAATGTACGTGCTACGAAAGATATATCCTGCGCTATTGCAACAGCGATAGGATTAAAAGGTTCACTGGCACTTCCATGCGGTTGAGCGCTGTTTATTAAATCGCTTTTTGAGGTCGGAGATGCCTGACCTTTGGTTAAACCATAAACCATATTATTAAAAACCAAGAGAGTTATATCAGGATTTCGTCTTATTGCATGGATAAAATGGTTTCCGCCTTCGCCATAGATATCGCCATCGCCGCTTGTTGCAATGACTTTTAAATCTTTATTGCTTGCCTTTATTCCTGTAGCAGGCGGTAAAGTCCTGCCATGCAGACCATTAAAACAATTTGCTTTAAGATATTGCGGGGTTTTGGCAGCTTGCCCGATACCGGATACTATAACTGTTTGGGTATTTGCATAATCAGTTTCTTCTAAGGCCTGCTTTAATGCGTTTAATATCGCAAAATTTCCGCATCCCGGACACCATGCTATATTTTGGTTTTCATTATCAAATCTCATCCAAAAACCTTTCTATTTCTTCTATACCAAACGGCATTCCGTCATATTTTAACAAACTATTGTCAAATACGATTCCAAATTCACTTCTTAAAAGCCGCGCGAATTGTCCTGTCGCATTGCGTTCTATTATTATCAACTTTTTGGCTTTTTTTGTATATTCTAAAATTTTTTCTTCATTTACCAGTGGATATATCTGATTAAAATGCAAAAGCGCAAAGTTTTTTCTGTTCTTTATTGCTTCGTTTATAACGTAAAAATTAGCGCCCCATGAGATTATTAAATTCTCATAGTCCGGATTTCCGACAAAATAAGGCTGTAAAACATCGTCTTTTATTAAATCCAATTTTTTAAGTCTTTTATCAACCATTAATTTTCTAAGTTCAAAATCTTCTGTAATATAGCCTTCTTCGTCATGCTCATCGCTATCCACGGAAACTATACCTTCGCCCAAACCGGGTATTGCCATAGGGGAAACAGAACTGTCACCCAGTCTATATCTTTTATAATCAACAGAGGAAGGTATAAAATAATTTTTGTTTTCAATTCCGTTTGTATCAAAAGGTTTAACTGCAAAAATTGATTCAAGAAAGCTTTGTTCAGTTAATATAAAAACAGGAACTTGATATTTCTGCGCCAAATCGAACGCTCTATATGCAATTAAAAAAGTATCTTCAAAAGTTGAAGGCGCAAAGATTATCCGTGCGAATTCGCCATGTCCGCTGTATAGTGCTAAATTCAAATCTTCCTGAGCAGTTCTTGTAGGCAAACCGGTAGCCGGAGCAGGACGCTGCGCAAGATGAATTACTATCGGAGTTTCTATCATGCCTGCCAGACTGACTCCCTCACACATTAAGGCAAAACCTCCGCCTGAAGTTGAAACACAGGCTCTTGCACCCGCATAAGACGCGCCGATTGACATATTTATAGCGCTTATTTCATCTTCTGCCTGTTCGGAAATTATATTGAAATCATCTGAATATTTTGTTAAGAAATTAGAAAAATTGGTCGACGGTGACATCGGATAAAAAGCTAAAAAATTTGCACCTCCGGCAATAGCGCCAAAACCTAAAGCATCGTTGCCGGAAAATAGTTTTTCTGATTTTAGTGCTTCATCTCTTTGAATCTCAACTTTTATATCAGAATTTTGAGCGTCATTTTGACCGTTTTTAAAAGCTTCTATATTTTTTTGAGATTCGAAAATCTTTGGCGAAAATTGGGTTTTTAAAAATTCCAAAGATTTTTCACAGTCCAGATTAAATAACCCGCAAATATAACCTGCCGCATAAATATTGCTTTTTTTAGAATCAATAACTATAGTCTTATCTGTAATAGAGTTTTTTAAATGATCTAAAGCTTTTTCATTCAACATAAATAAAACATCAATTCTGTTGCTGTAAAACGGCGATTTTTCACTGCTTACTTTTATTAACGTTGAATTACATCCTCCTCTTACACGGGACATATATTCATCAACGCAAAAGGTATTAAATCCCTCTTTAAAAAGCATTGTTGAGATAATTTTTTCTACGCTTTCGATACCCTGACCGGCTTCACCTGAAATCACAAAGTTAATATTATTTTTAAAATCCATGAGCACATTGTCAAATACGAGTGTATTTTTAACATTGCACAGTCGGTTAAAAATATCGTATATTACTTGAATTCTATAACTACAATTTCAGGCGCACAGTTAAATCGAACAGGCAAAATACTTGTACCCAGCCCTTTTGTTATTATCATCTTATTATTGTTTTTTTCTTCAACAAAGCTTTTATCAAATCTTTTTCCATAACGTGAAGGAATTAACAAAGCACCGATTAAAGGCAGCCTTACTTGACCGCCATGAGTATGTCCCGCAAGGATTAAGTTTACTTTTTGTTTAATCTTAGGGTAAATATCAGGCTGATGACTCAATAAAATAACAGGCGAATCAACATCTTTCAATGCTTCATTCACTGAATAATGTCCCGTTGTCATATCTTCAACGCCCGCTATATATAAAGTTTTATTATCTATATTTAAAGAAATATTCTCATTGTTCAAAACTTTTATGCCGTTATCCTCAAGAACTTTTGCAATGCCTTTCCCGTATATCCACATATCATGATTGCCTAATACCGTATAAAATCCATACTTGGATTTAGCTTCTGATAAAACTTTAGCAAGTATTTCTATTCTTAAAGTACTTTTTACCTCATGTCCCTTTACAAAATCTCCTATGGACAATATCAAATCTGCATCTTGTTGATTGATTTTTGCAACGATTTTTTCAAGGCGCTTTTGCTGATTTTTACCTATATGAAAATCCCCTGCAAACACCACCTTTAGTCCTTTTAGTTGTGAATCATATATTGTATATTTTTTTACGAACAACAAATTCGGCTCTATAAATAAAGCCCATATAATTATTAGAAATGCTATAAATATAATTTTTCCCAATTTATTCTATCTCTTATTAATGTTCTCAAATCAAATTATATCACATTCTAAAATAATTATGGTCAACTGTATATTGAAAGTACCGGATTAACTTTTTATAATATACATATGAAAATTTTTGTAATTAACGGGCACAAATATTATTCATTTTCTCAAGGCAAGTTAAATAAAACTATGTTTGACGAAATAGTAGGTATCCTTGGGCAAAATAATGAAATTAAAACAACTATTGTTGAACAAGGATATGATGTTGAAGAAGAAATAGGAAAATTTCTCTGGGCTGACATAATAATTATGCAAACACCTATTAATTGGTATTCTTTCCCGGGTATTTTTAAAACTTATATTGATGAAACATACAGATACGGAGTCTTTTACGGTCCAAGCGAAAACTACGGCAGAGGAGGATTATTAAACGGGAAAAAATACATGTACTCTCTGACCTGGAATACTCCTGCTGATGCTTTTAATGTAAAAGGCGGTTTTTTTGATAACAAAAGTGTTGACGATGTAATAATTGCAATGCATAAGCTTCAGGAATATTGCGATTTGCAGCAAATAGCAACCTTTTCTGTTTTTGATGTTGTTAAAAACACCAATATACCTTTATTTAAAGAGCAATTGAAAAATCATCTAAATGAATATATATTATCTAGCCCGTCGGGTCTGTAATTCATTTGTTTGGAAAGAGAAATTTCATTTCTATTTCACTCTCTCATTTAATTATCAAAAATCAATCAATAATCTGATTTTTTTTATTGAATAAAATTATAGAATATTTGCTGAGGTCAAAAAGAAAGGATTTTATATGGGCAAAATTATTACTTTGGCAATTATTATAGGAGCTGCCGTGTGGGTTTATTTCAATGTGGACTTTACAAACTTCAAGTCTGATGCTATTAACACATTTCAAAAAGAAAAAACAATGAAAAAATTCCAAAATTCAGAGCAGCAAAAAAACGACCAATTAAATAAAACTTTGGAAGAGTATTAAAAATTAATTAGTCAAAGTTGTGATACTAAGCAAACATCCTGCGGGCGTTGCGTCTCAAGACAACCTTGTAACAAAAAGACTGACTTATATAAGTCAGTCTTTTATATTCCATCCTATCCTTTTCCTGTATTCCTTAGTTCCTTTTTTCCTGTTTTTCCAACGGGGGCTTAATTTTTTCCGCTTCTTGGATTATTCGCTGTTCGGGAAAGCGTGGTTTCCCTCACTTGGGCGAGTTTCGGACCTTGTCCTCACTCTTGCGAAAATCCGCTATGCTATAAAATTAGTCCCAAATCTGCTTGCACCTTGGAAAAATGATTGTTTCATTATATCCACAAGTGACTTTCTTATTATAACTTTATTTGTTAAATTTACTTCGCTGATAGCTTTTGAAGTTTCTTTATATGTATCACTGATTGTATTAGAAAATAACAGCATAGTTGCCATAGCTTTAAACCTCTCTTTTTATCTTTTTTTCTCTCGTACTTATATAAAAAATTTTTATAAGAAAATATTTACTTTTTATATTCACTTTATATAAAAAGTGTTACATAACTTAATAAAGCATTTGTGATTATTATTAAAGTTTATTGAAAAAATGCCGTATAAGTAAATGGATACGTATGACAAAAACAGGAGATTCTTATAATGGTAGACGCAATTGGAGCAGGAAAACCGGTAAAAAATATTGAAGCACTTAATATAAATTGGAATAAACTTACTGCCGGAGAAATTCTGGAACATGAAAAACAAGGTGAAGAAATCCCGAAAGAAATCCTCCGATGGGCAGAAGAAATGGTGAAAATTTCCGGCGCTATAGATAATGTAACTTATGAAATGGCTAAGACAAACCCATCAACATATGCTAAAGAAAATAAAGATAAAAAAGTTGGCGCTGCAAATTCCGAAGCGATACAGGCAACAAAGGTGGAGTATGACCAATTAGTAAAGAAAATGAATTCCAGTGAACCTCTAACAACAAATGAACAACAAAGATTAGTAATTCTCGGGCAAGAGCTTGGTAAAATAGGAACAAAAAATGAAAATAATTCCCCTGACATGTCAGATCAAATTGAAAATTTAAATACGGTTGTTAATGAAAGTCTCACTAACGCTCAAAATGTAGGTGCTAATGCTGCCGGAATAATAACTCCGGAACAAGATTTGCCTGACGCCGGTGACATAGAAAAAGCAAAAAACAATAAAGACCTCAATGAAAAATCAGATAATGCAGCAAATTCAGGTAATTTTGACCTTTTATTAAACCAAAAAGCTAAAAATGACGGAATAATAAGTATATCTGAAGAAGAAAATAAATCAAAAATTGAAACTGAAAAAACAGAAATTAAAGATACCGCTATTGAAAAAGCAAAATCAGACGATAATTCTAAGCCTAAGAAAACTTCCGAGAAAGAAAAACCAGCTGACAAGACAACCAAAAAAGAGGAGCAGGAAGCAATTACGCTTGCAGATTCCGGTCTTACAGCAGATAATAACAAGATTATTAAACGAAAAGAGCGTAAAGGTATAATTTAACGTAAAGTTTCAATAGCAGATTTTATATCGGCAGAGTTAAATATATAATTACCTGCAACCAGTGAATTTGCGCCCAGTTCTGTACAAATTTTGCCGGTTTGCGCATTTATACCGCCGTCTACTTGTATAATCATGTTTTCAGGTGCATTTTTCTTTATAACAGGAATTTTCTCCGCGCAATCAAGCATAAACTCCTGACCGCCAAATCCCGGTTCTACCGTCATTATCAAAACCATATCTAAATGAGGTAAAAATTTTATTATTTCTTCGGGACTTGTTTTAGGTTTAATCGACATGCCGGCTTTAGCCCCGAAACTTTTTATTTTATCTATGACTTCAAAAGCTTTTTCAGGTGTTTTTATTTTTAAAGCTTCATAATGAAATGTTATTATATCTGAGCCTGCTTTTGCAAAATCTTCAATATATTTTTCGGGATTTTCTATCATCAGGTGAACATCCAGAGGAATGTCCGCAACCCGCTTTATTGCCTTTACTACCGGTACTCCGATTGTAATATTAGGTACAAAATGACCGTCCATCACATCAATATGAAGCCAGTCAGCGCCTGCTTCTTCTACTCTTTTTATTTCACATTCCAGATTTGCAAAATCCGATGATAATAATGACGGTGAAATTATTATTTTTGACACTCGATGACTCCTAATTTTTCACAAGCTGTATATGCACATTTTTGTTCCGCTTCTTTTTTTGTTTTTCCCTCGCCACAAGCTATCACTTCTCCCTGATATGAAACCTCAACCGTGAAAATTTTGTTATGTGCAGGTCCTGATTCGTTAATCAAACAATATACGGGTATTTCTTTTGTCTTGCTTTGCGTATATTCTTGCAGCATTGCTTTAGCGTTATATCTTTCGAAATTTTTATCTATTTCCACTATATAAGGAGAAAAAGTTCTTTCAATAAAATCTAAAAGTTCAGCAAATTTGCTGTCCAAATAATAAGCGCCCAAAACAGCTTCCAAAACGCATGCTTTTATTGATTCAAGTTTTTTTAATCCTTGTTTTTCCTCATGTTTACCCAGAATAATCAATTCAGACAAACCTATATCTTTGGAAATTTTGCTCAATATGTTGTCGGATACAATTATTGACCGGATTTTTGATAAATCGCCTTCTGCATAATCAGGATATTTTTTATAAAGAATATCTGAAATCGCGAGTTTTAAAACAGCGTCACCTAAAAATTCCAATCTTTCATAATTTTCAAGATAGCTGATTTGTTTTTCTTTGGTATAAGAAGAATGTGTTAAAGCTTTATTGAAATATTCTTCATTTTTAATACTTATGCCAAAAATATTCTCTATTTTTTTCATTTTTTATCCTATATTACTAAAGTATAAAATGTTTACAAAAATAATACATTATCGGAATTGTAAATATAAAGCTGTCGGTTCTGTCCAGGAAACCGCCATGACCGGGTAAAATATCACCTGAATCCTTAACGCCGGCATCACGCTTGATAAGCGACTCTGACAGATCTCCTAATTGTGCGGCAATTGTGCATAGCAAGCCTGCAATAGCTGACATATACCATTCAACGCCTATAAAGTAACCCACAATAACAGCACCGATTATCGCGCAAATAGAACCTCCGATAGAACCTTCGATTGTTTTATTAGGGCTTATCACCGGCGCAAGCTTATGTTTACCGAATTTTTTTCCCGTATAATAGCATCCTGTATCTGTTAAAAGAATTGCCGTGAACATCATTATAACGAAGCCCAAACCGCTTGTATATTGGTCGGAATGAAGATCTCTTAAAAATAATAAATGTAGAGGAAACCATCCCCCGTATACAAATCCGAGTATTGTAGTTGCAACGTTCGCAATATATGGTTGACGCCCTCTAAATAATACCCATATGAAAGCTCCCATTGTGCAGGCTGTTAAAGCAACCGCAACCAGATCAAATCTTTGGAAATAAGCAATAGTAGCTAAAAAAATCTCTGCCAGAAACATTACTTTAATACTGGGAAAAAAACCTTTATATTCTAATATTTTTGCATATTCTTTAGTTCCAAAATATATGACTACTGCTATTAAAAATAATAATGCCAGTCCGCCTTTCATAATACAAAGTATTGCTATCGTGCCCATTATAAGCCCTGTCAGCATTCTTGTTGCGTTGTTATTTAAACCTTTTAATTCCATTATACGGTTAAAACCTCTTTTTCCTTTTCAGCTACGGTATTATCAATAATTCCCGTATATTTATCTGTTAATTTTTGAATTTCTTCCTGATTATCTTTAACCACATCTTCAGGAAGGTTTTCTGATTTTTCCAGCTTCTTAAGATCGTCCGTCATATCACGACGGATATTTCTTACAGCGACTTTTGCATCTTCACCCAATTTTCTTACATCTTTTGTAATTTCCCGTCTTCTTTCTTCTGTCAAAGGTGGGAAAGCTAATCTTATCACAATACCGTCACTATTAGGAGATATTCCGATTTCAGCTTTTATAATCGCTTTTTCAATTTCTTTTAAGATTGATTTATCATAAGGCGAAATTACAAGGGTTGTACCGTCCTGTACCGTAACCTGCGACATTTGTCTAAGAGCTGTCGGCGCGCCATAATAATCTACAACAACTTTGTCCAAAATCATAGGATTAGCCCGGCCTGAACGAATTGAGCCGAATTCTTTTTTAAGCTGATTTAAAGCCTTTTCCATTCTTTCTTCACCAAATAAAAATAATTCCTCTAATTTTTCACTTGAAGTATCTGACATTTCCTACCTCTTTCTTTTTATTAATAAATCTAAAATCCTATGTATGTACCGATTTCTTCATGGTTTAAAATTTGTGATATTCCGTTTTTTGCTTCAAAATCAAAGACCCTGATCGGAATATTATTTTGTTTGCATAATGCGCAAGCTGCAGTGTCCATGACTTTTAAATTATTTTTTATAATATCATCATACATTAATCTTTCTATTTTTTTAGCGCAAGGATTTATTTTAGGATCATCCGTGTAAACTCCGTCAACACCGTTTTTTGCCATCAACATTGCATTTGCGTTAATTTCAGAAGCTCTCAACGCAGCTGCCGTATCGGTTGTAAAGAACGGATTACCTGTTCCTGCCGCAAATATTACGACTCTGCCTTTTTCTAAATGGCGTATCGCTCTATATCTTATGTATGGTTCAGCGATTTGATTCATTGTTATCGCGCTTTGAACACGGCATGGAACTTCAATTTGCATTAAAGCACTTTGTAATGCTATAGCATTCATAACTGTTGCGAGCATACCTACATAATCGCCTGAAGCCTGATCCATACCTAATTTTGCACTATTTTTCATTCCGCGGAAAATATTTCCGCCACCTACCACAACAGCTATTTCAGCACCCATATTTATTGCTTCTTTAATTTCTTCAGCAATTTTTTTCACGGGATTTTGGTCAATACCGAATTGTTGTTCACCCAAAAGTGCTTCCCCGCTTATCTTTAATAAAATTCTTTTATACTTCAAATCTCTTTTTTCCATAGGATATCCTCTTTATAATATCCTATATTAAAATAACCATTATGTAAAGTATATTTTACGGAATGCATAAAAAGAGGACTTAATAAATTAAGTCCTCTTTTTTTATTTATATTTGAAATTATTCTACAATTTCATCTTCAAGGCTGAATTCAGGTGTTCCAAACATCCCTTCAATTTCTTCTAAAATAGCTGAAGGCTTTCTTGCCTGATTTCTTTGTTGAGAAGCGCGTTTTCTTTCTTCGCGTTCTTTCTCTTCATTTGCGTTTGTTAAGTGGTGGAAGCCTGTTCCGGCAGGGATTAATCTACCGATGATAACGTTCTCTTTCAAACCGCGTAACATATCACGTTTACCGTCAACTGCCGCTTCTGTGAGGATTCTTGTTGTTTCCTGGAATGAAGCTGCAGAAATGAAGCTGTCTGTGTTTAATGAAGCTTTTGTGATACCTAGTAACATGTATTCACAAGTGGCGAATTGTCCGTTATTTGCCTTAGCCGCTTCATTTTCTTTTTCGAAAGTCTGAAGTTCAATTAATTCACCCGGAAGTAAAGTAGTATCACCGCCATCAATGATTTTAACTTTCTTAGTCATTTGACGAACAATAATCTCAACGTGCTTGTCTGCAATTTCAACACCTTGAGAACGATATACACGCTGTACTTCGTCTACTAAGTATTGCTGCGCTGCCTCAGGTCCGTTAAGTCTGATAACATCATGCGGATTTAGAGGACCACTCGTCAATGGCTGACCTTTTTTGATTTTTTGTTTGTCTTGAACAATTATATTAGCATCAATTGTATATTTGATTTCAACTCTACCGTTGTCATTTGCAAGATACAATCTCGGTAAATCTTCATCGGTTTCAATTTCAGCTACACCGTCTTCTTCCGCAAGTATAGCAGAATCTTTAGGTTTTCTTCCTTCAAGAAGTTCTTCTACTCTCGGAAGACCCTGAACGATATCGCCTGTTTTTTGTCTTTCAAATACCAATGTAGCTATTACATCACCACGAAGCACCAAAGCACTTGACTCAACCTGTAACATAGTACCCGGGCTGATTAAGTATGGACGACCGGTTCTTATAACGATTTCACCTTTGTTAACAGCTATAATTTGACCGCTGATAGGCGCTTTTTCTCCGTTATCTGAGATTATTGCATCAAGTCTTACAAAATCACCTTTTTTAACGTTAGGTTTACCTTTAATAGGTATTGATGATTCGTAAGTTGCACTTGTTAACAATAATCTTCTTGCTTCAGCTTTTTCATCTTTAATTGATGCAATACCATCGTTAATTGCCAACACCTGTGTTTTTGCAACAGGAGTTCTAGGCGTAATAACTTCACCATCTTTAACCAGAAGTTCTGTCTGAAGAGAAGATAATAATTTAGAGTTACCTTCAAACTCACGACGAACGATTAAGTTCTCAAGCACAACTATTCTCAAGTTTTCTTTATCATCAAGTTCTACCATACCTTTTAAATGAGATAGATAGCCTTGCATTTGAAGAACTAAGCTTGTTCTTGTGATAGTAGAGCCATCCAAATTTCTGACTCTTGCGCCATCTTTGTATTGTAGTTGTGTAACAGGAACGATATCAATTAAATTATCAGAAGTGTTAAATTTAATAGAAACGTCTTTTTGTTTAACTTCCAATACTTGAACAGGTCTTATTAGAATTTGAATAGGCTGATTAGAAATATTATCCTCATCAAGAGTTAAGTTTGCATCTAATTCCTCATCCAAATCGTCAATATCAAGATCATCCAGTGAAGAATCCATAATTGTAACGATAGAAGTAGCTTTGGTTTTAATTCCTTCAGCAATTACTGTTCCTTTTTTAACCACTTCTCCCTCGTCTACTTTCAATTCGCTTACGCTTGAAAGTGTATGAATTTCACCCGGACGAACAGTAATTTCGTGGATAATATCATTATACTCTTTGAATTCAACAATACCGTCTAAGTGACAGTAAATGTCTTTAACGATTTCTGTACCGGCTGTAACATATGTTCCGTTTTCAACCATTTTCAAAGAAGAATCTTTATTAACCTGATGAATTTCTTCAGGAATAAATACTAAAGATCCCGGTTTTGTAATAATTTGATTTTCATCAACTTCAACATCAACGTATCTTATTTCACCTGAAGATGTAACACAGCATTCATCGTCAATTAATTCCGCGATAATCATACCGTTTTCAACTGTTGTATCAACAGGAGCTTTAACGATGTATTTTTCGCCTGTTTTATTAACTGTCCAGATTTGTTCTTTTTTAGTTTGTTCAAAAGTCGCATTTTCAGGGATTAAAGAAGCAATAACGATAGTAAGTTCTTTACCTTGAATAATTTTTTTAATTTTTTTATTTTCGAATTTTGCTTCTTCAATAATTAAATCTTCGCCAAATCTTACTTCACCGCCATGTTCGGAGATTGTTAAGGTTTCAGCTAATTTTTCACCTTCTTTAATAACTTGTTCATTTTTAACAAGAACTTTTGAACCGCCCGGAAGGTTATATACATCACCGCCAAGTACCCAAATAATACCTTGTTTATTTGTAGTTCTTGAGATGTTGCCCTGTCTGTCTTTTTTCTCGTCTGCAACAAAGTCTTCATATAAAATTTCACCGCTTAAGTCCGATGTAATATCTTTTGTTGCTTTTTCGGTTAAACGACCTCCGTCGCCTGAACTGGTAGGTTCATACATAGCCAATTTAAAACCTTTTTCAACTTTCATTCCGTTATTAAAGAATACGGTAGATCCTGCAGGAATGTGATATTTTTCGGATTTTTTAGTGCCTTTAACTTCTATATCCGCTTCATAATTCGCAACTTGAACTACATCACCGTGACGTGTTCTTAATTCGCGGGTTTTAAGAGAAGATACAACTTCACCTGCAATATTAGATTCAACAGATTTCATTGCACCAGCACCTTTGAATACACCGCCTGTGTGGAATGTTCTCATCGTCAATTGTGTACCCGGTTCACCGATTGATTGAGCTGCTATAATACCGATAGCTTCACCTACATCAACAGGTTTTTGGGTTGTCATTGCCCAGCCGTAACATTTTTGACAAATACCGTACTCAAGACCGCAAGTTAACCCTGAGCGGACTTTTAATTCAGACAGTGAAAGGTGTGAGACTTTTTTCACATCACTACGATCCATTGTAGTTCCTTCTTTTAGAAGAACTTTGCCGTCTTCATCTTTAATATCTTCACCTATAGTACGTCCTAATAATCTGTCTACAAGCGGCACGATTACATTTTCACCGTCTGTGATAGGTTTCATTAAGATTGATTTGTTTGTGTTACAGTCAATGTCACGAATAATAACATCTTGCGCTACATCAACCAAACGTCTGGTTAAGTATCCTGAGTCAGCTGTTTTTAACGCTGTATCTACCAGACCTTTACGCGCGCCGTATGATGAAATGATGTATTCTGTAACGGATAGACCTTCTTTGAAGTTAGATTTAATAGGTAAGTCGATAATCTGACCTTGAGCATCTGCCATCAAGCCACGCATACCAACTAACTGTGAAACCTGTGATAAGTTACCTCTCGCACCGGAGAATGCCATCATATATACAGGGTTCAATCTGTCAAAGTTTTCTACAACCGAATCAGTTAATTTTGATGTTGTTTCTGACCATGTGTCGATAACTTTTGTGTATCTTTCAACTTCGGTGATATCACCTTTCAAGTATCTGTTTGTAGATACTTCGATTTCTTTTTCAGCCTCTTTTAATAAGTTTTTCTTTTCTTCAGGAACTTGTAAATCAGCAATTGAAATTGTAGTACCTGATTTTGTAGCATACTTGTAACCAAGATCTTTCAGGTTATTTGCTAATTCTGCGGTTTTTGCTCCGCCAAACTCCAGATAAATTTGGGTTAAAAGATTATTTAATTGCTTTTTATCCATTTGCTTGTTAATAAAATCCAGAGTTTTCTTTGCGTTTGTATATGTTGTTTCCATTTATTTTCCTCAATTTTTTTTAATTATTTTACCCGGTTGCTCGCATTTAACGGCACTTTGAGCTCTTACTGCCGCTCAGCTAAACCAATGAATTTCTTACAGATTCATTAAAAATGATTCTGCCTGCAGTTGTTTCTATTCTTTCGTTCTTTTCATCTCTAACAATAATCTTATCGTGTAATTTAATTACACCGACTTCAAGAGCAGAGATTGCGTCTTTGAAGTTATAGAAATAACCTTTCGGCTCCATTTCATGATTTTTTAATATAGTTAAGTAATACATACCCAATACCATATCCTGAGAAGGAGTAATA
>Ga0153920_1000648_pt1 | contig 14626 bp, 14 predicted proteins | sample TSNJ004MetaG_FD_104713 | JGI IMG/M metagenome (GOLD analysis project Ga0153920, IMG submission 104713) | Attine ant fungus gardens microbial communities from New Jersey, USA - TSNJ004 MetaG | ecosystem: Host-associated > Fungi > Mycelium > Unclassified | place: USA: New Jersey, Brendon T. Byrne...
CAAGCATGGGGCTGCATTATAGGCTAGGCCGGCCATGCCAAAAAAAGGCTGTCTAATCCCAATACAGCGAATTAAACAGCCTTTATTCACACTTGCTTCAGTACCAAACTGCCATATGACGGAACGCTCACGGTGATATATCCGTTCCTGATATAATGAAGCTCGCGGATCTGGTCATGGCCCTGGGCGCTTGAGCAGACAAGGCTTTCCATAGCTCCGCTTTCTCCGGCCTCCATGCGCCAGACAGGTATATTTACCTTTGTTTCATAGTCGTTGTTATTCAAAACAACGGCTATTTTGCTTTCAGAGTCCCAGCGCCCGTAAGAAAGCAAACCATATTCGGAATAAAGAAATTCCAGCGAGCCGGTTTTAAGCGCCTTATATTTTTTACGCAGGCCTATCATCAGCTTATGAAAGGACAAAAGCTCCTGATCCTCCCGGCCCCAGGGATAAGTTCTGCGGTTATCCGGGTCGGTCCAGCCGGCAAGGCCAGCCTCGTCTCCATAGTAGAGGGAAGGGGCTCCCGGCCAGGTCATCTGAAAGGTAACGGCTTCCTTCACAATGCCCTTGTTTGCTCCCAGGGAAGCGGCATCATGGCCTGCAGTATGCAGCCTGCCTACCCGCATGTTGGTACGGGTCAGGAAACGGGAATGGTCATGGTTGGAGAGCTGATTCATGGCTGTCATAAGAGAGGAATAATTGAAACGGGCCATAAAGTAGCGCATGGTTCTTTCAAATACCCAATTGTTACGAAGCATATCATGCTTAAAATCATCACTGTGCTTTTGCATCCCTGTCAGAAACCATGTAATAGGTTCCATAAAAGCGTCGTAATTCATAACCGTATCCCATTGGTCTCCCTTAAGCCAGGAGGACGGATCTCCATAGTGCTCCGCCAGAATTATAGCCTGAGGATTGGCCTCCTTTACCGCCATTCTGAAATCGCGCCAGAATTTATGGTTAAACTCTTGGCTGTAACCCAAATCCGCCGCTACGTCCAGCCGCCAGCCGTCAGCGTTAAATGGCGGAGAAACCCATTTTCTTCCTACATCCAAAATATATTGGTAAAGCTCAGGAGAAGCCTCGACATTAAGCTTAGGGTGGTTTTCATGCCCCCACCAGCAATCATAGCAATCATTATTGGGCCAGTTATCATCATACCATCTGAAAAAATTATGGTATTTGCTGTTTTCGGCCTGATAAGCTCCGTCCGGATAACCGGCCCGCCGGTAGAAGCCCTCCCTGTCCAGCCATTTGTTGAACGCTCCGCAATGGTTGAACACGCCGTCAAGAATGATCTTTATTCCGTAACTGTGCGCCTCTTCTATAAGCTGAACCAAAAGCTGGTTGCTGGCTTCCAGATTTCTGAAATCCGTTGTACGGCTGATGTATTTTTCCGCGAATTTATTATGGAATTTATCCAGGGAAAGAGGCTCTCCTTCGTCATAAGGTATTGACGCCAGATGCGGGTCAACGTAATCATAATCCTGTATATCGTATTTATGGTTGCTGGGAGATACGAATATGGGGTTGAAATAAAGCACCTCCACGCCAAGCTCCTGTAAATACGGGAGCTTTTTCATTACGCCCTGCAGATCTCCTCCGTAAAAATTGCATACATCATCGTTATCCACAGGCTGAAACCAATTGGGAACAAACCGGGCGGCCTTTCCCAGGTAGGCATATTCGTTATCCACAACGTCGTTTTCCTTGCTGCCGTTATAAAAACGGTCAACATATATCTGATACATTAACGCTCCCTTGGCCCAGTCGGGAGTTTTAAAGCCGGGTATTATCGTAAAGTTATAACTGGGATCCACATCCGGATAAAAGCCGCGTTTATTATAATAGTAGAGTCGCTCGCCGGCTTTCAGAACGTAATAATATTTGATGGCTTTATGCACGGGTATGGTAACTTGATAAAAATCAAAATCCTTCTCCCCGCCGCTTTTCTGCATCTTATATTGACGGCTTCCATCTTTTCCCTGTAAACACAGAAAAACCTCATCCATATCGTTCTTATAACAACGTATACGAAAAACAACCTCCTGCCCTTCAAAGGGCTCAGGGGGAGTAACGTAGTTTTCTGTTTCGTCACTGAATACAGCTTCCATATTTATAACGCTTTTATTAACGCGTGAGTAAAGGCTGATCTTTTCTCTTTGGCTCAAAAGGTTAAACGGTATTGAGGCCAAGCGTAACCCTCCAATGCACACTGAACCATATAGTATGCTACAGCAATATTATAGAAATATAACATACTTATGATGAAAATGCCAGATGTGTGCAGGATCAGTATAATGGAAGAATGCTATAGCAGTATCAATAAAAACATAAGTGACGGGTATAAAGCCCTGGCTGCAGGAGATTATAAAAGCGCCTGCGACAAGTGGTTAGCCGCATTTGAAGCGTTGGAAAGCGCAGCAAAAAGCAAGGGCGTCAAAAATCTATTTTTGTTTGATAATGAATATTCCTGGGATGAAATGATATACAACTGATTGCAGGATCTTGAGATGGAGCTTTGGAACGCAAAGTATCATCAGGAAAGATATGAGTACTGCAAAAAAATGCTCAATGAATATGAGATAGATGATGATTTAATCACGGAAAATATGAGACGAGCGTTAGCAGAATCCATGAGCCAGATTGGAATGCGGGAGTCGGCGATAGAAGAATACAAGAAATGGCTGGCTGACGACCCGACCTGGGGCATGGGCCATGTAGGTTACGCGGAAATGTATACTTACCTTAATAACCAACAAACAGCTGATGACCTCCACATGGCTATACAGATATTTGATGAAGCGTTGAGCCTTCAGGAACTTAGAGATAGAGATATTGTCGAAGAACACGCCGCTGATGTCTACCAAGAGGCCGGATTAGTTGATAAAGCCGCCGCATTGACAAAAAAGCAAGCGCGTCCTACAAAGGTGATACAACCTCAAACAAAACTGGTCCCCAAACAAACCACGATAGTAAAGCCGGCAAAAATCGGCAGGAATGACCCCTGCCCTTGCGGTAGCGGAAAAAAATATAAGAAATGTTGCGGATAAACCTAAAAGAGCTAATTCCAGCTCTGACTTGTGGAACTTGTGGAGCTTAAAATTTCACTTGTCGAAAAAAGAGTAACACTGTATAATTCGACCAGCACAATTTGCAATATGGGTGGTTAGGCTTAGCTCCGAAAGGTGGTGATTGAACATCAATCCAGCCTGAAAGGAGGTGATGCCCAATGATGGAGACAATGACTTTAATTATGGTTACGTTTACCGCAATGACATTTGTTATTGCATTTATAACCTTAGTCATCCGCATCATTGAAATTCTTTTTAATAAAAAGAAATAGCCGCCCTTCGCAATTAGGTAAACGGCTATTTCTTTAGCTACAAGCCTAGCCACCTTTAAAGTGGTTGTGCGGAGAGGGTGTTACAGCACCCTCTCTTTTATTGTGTCTTAATTATAGCAGTTTTACACCTTTGCCGCAAGGAAAATTTAAAGCTCTGTGTTTCCTGTATACCTACTGGCATATTTTCTCTGGTAACAAGGATAAATTCTGTTTTATAACCATTTGCATCAGGATGGCAGCGGTGGAATCCAACGGAAAATGGGGTTATATATCACCGATGGCATCGCAATAATTCCGGACGAAAAAGCCCGCCGCTGCGTTAACGCGGTAACGGCGGGCTTCGTTAGTATAAATCAACTGTAGCTTCTGAGAAAATCTGCAGGAGTCATAACTATATCATCCTGAGGGAAATGCTTGAGATTACCGGTTATGAGCTTGGCGCCGCAATGCTTTGCGGCTTCGTAAATTTTTTTATCTGCTTCATCTGTGAAGTGTATATTAGCAGGCTCCGGTACAATCGACATGCCCAAGCCTTCAACAGTAGACAGAAAATCATAGACTTCATCCTCGCTGAAGCCGAATTTCGGACGTCTTAATATCTCATGATATTCTATCAGTATGCGATGATCATAGCATGGAGTGATTTTGCCGTTAAGCAGCAGTGATACAACCATTGCGGGAGCTCCGTCAGGCGACCACAGGGCCGAAACCAATATATTTGTGTCAATTACAACCAGCATTTTTATTACCTGCTTTTTCCTGACGGTACGCCGTTATTTCGGCATCAATATCTTCGGAGGACATATAACCCTGTCCTGCCGCTTTTTTTCTCATGCTGTTAAAGGCCGTCATAGCCTTTGCCTGCCGGACGGCTCGCAGCAGATCTTCAAAATTATCATCGGTGATATTAAGCATCAGCGCTGTTGGTTTTCCGTTATTCGTAATTACCATCTCGCAATTGACGGACAGATTATCCCAGATGGTTTTAGGGATGGTTAGTAAATCCCTGACGGTATAAAACTTCATTGGAAAGCCTCCTTTCGTATAAAGTGTACACTGATGAGTGCCAAATGTCACGGATTATGAACCGCTAGGATTCGAAGAAAAACTAAAAATATATAGGAGTGATGTGGCATGAAGCAGATATACCGAACTTATTTATATGGACGCTTAAATAACAAACTGCTCCATATACCTCTTAGACAGCCTTAATGAATTCAGCACATCCTCCTTGCTGTTTTCAAACGCGCGGTCTTCCACTTCTATGCAGGCGTGACCTGTATACCCTATATCCGTTAGGGCTGAAAAATATTTAGCCCAGTTAACATCTCCAAGCCCGGGTATTTTCGGCGCCATATAATCCAGCGGATACGCCATTATTCCGCATTCGTCCAGACGCTCCGGGTAAAGCTTTATATCCTTAAAGTGAACATGGAATATCTTATACTGGAAAGCGTACAGGGGCTTGATATAGTCGATCATCTGCCATATAAAGTGCGAGGGGTCATAATTAATACCCAGATTATTGCTGGGGAGTATTTCAAACACCTTTTTCCAATTGGCGGGCGTGGTCATAAGGTTCTGACCGCCGGGCCACTGTTCCCGGCCGAATAGCATGGGGCAGTTTTCAATAGCGATCCGCACGCCGCAGCTTTCCGCCAAGGCAAGTATGGGAGACCATACCGGCTCTAAAGAAGCGAGGTTTTCTTCCACGCTCTTCATTTGATCCCGTCCGATGAAGGTGGTTACCATATAAACGCCCAGCTTTGCGCTTGCGCGAATCACCCTTTGCAGGTGCGTACTGCTGTCTTCCCGTTTGGCAGGGTCTGCGTCCAGCAGATTTGGATAATATGCCAGCGAAGAAATCTCAATACCTGTCTTCTCGCAATACGCCAGAATTTCCCGCGCTTTTAGGTCATCAAAGCCGTTAACGTCTATATGGCTTACTCCGGCATATCGGCGTTCCGCCTTTCCGGCGGGCCAGCAGGCAACCTCTACGCAGGCAAAGCCCAAATTTTTCGCCGTATCCATCATTTGCTCAAATGAATCCTCACCCAAAATGGCGGATACAAAACCAAGCTTCATACAATCTCCTCCTTAAATTATATGATATTGAATACATAAATGTAATCCATTTCAAACATTGCTTTATTATTATATTATACTGCAATATGGTGAATATGCAAGCTTTGTCCACGAAATTTTTATAAAAAATAAACTAAATACACACAAATGATATTGACAGCCAGATATTCTCCTGGTACAATTTTTACAAGTAAATGTAATCAATTACATTTTGCAATTACATGATTTGATAAAACTTTTAAATAAAGGGAACGGGATCAATATGGCGACAATTGATGATGTAGCTCGTAAGGCAGGGGTTTCCGTTGCAACAGTTTCCCGGGTGCTTAACAGAAGCGGCAATGTAAAAGGGGCTACGGTGGAACGGGTGCAAAACGCGATAGAAGCGCTTGCTTATGTTCCAAACTTATCCGCGCGTAATCTTCGCAGAAATGAAAGCATGACCGCTATGATTATGGCTCCTAACTTCACAAATCCTTACTACTCCCATATTTTAGCGGGCATAGGCGATATGGCGCAAATATTGGGTTATAGCGTGTTTATCTGCAATACGGCCGATACGAAGGCCGTCAAAGATTTGATCGACAGCAGCGTCAAAACGAACAGGGCCGATGGCGTGATTCTCCTCTCCAGCGCGTACGACGCAAGTTGGCTGACGGATTACGTACAGCAGATCCCTATCGTGCAATGCTGTGAATATGTTGACGCGGTCCAGCTGCCCCGGGTCGCAATAAATAACTATCAGGCGGCGTTTGAGGCGGTAGAATATTTATTGAATCTAGGCCATCGGCGTATTGCGATCTTATCGGCGGACAACAGCCATATTTCCACCAAGGCGCGCTACGAGGGTTATTGCGACGCTTTACGGGCCGAGGGCCTGGATATCCGAAGGGAGTACCATGTAAAAGCCTCGCCGGATTACTCCTACGGCAGCGGTTATGTAATGGCAAATAAGCTTTTCAACCTGCAGGAACGTCCCAGCGCCGTATTCTGCGTATCGGACATATTGGCGCTTAGCGTGATTGCGGCAGCTGGCGACAGAGGGCTTTCCGTCCCCGGAGATGTTTCCGTAATGGGGTTTGACGACGTAGATTATACCACCATGTTCCACCCCCATTTAACAACCGTGAGGCAGCCCTGCTATGAAATGGGCCGCACAAGCATGCAGGCGCTGCACGACTACAAAACCAATTTCCCTAACCAGCCGCGGATAGAGCCTATGCCTCATCTTCTAACCGTGCGGGAATCCACCGCGCCCTGCAAAATAGTATTATGATGAATAAAAGAGAGGTTTTGAACAATGAAGCGAGTAGGTATTGTCGGCTGCGGCGCTATTGCCAGACAGCGCCACGCCAATGAGTATCGTTTGCGTCCTGATGTGGAAATCGCCGGGTTTTATGATCTTTCCCCTCAGCGTGCCGACGAGATGGCGCGAAAATTCGGCGGCCGGGCTTATCAAACAATGGAGGAGATGTTCGCGGATGCTGACCTGGACGCCGTAAGCATCTGCGCGGCAAACGCGTATCACGCGGACTGCACCATAAAAGCCTTAAACGCGGGCAAGCATGTGCTTTGTGAAAAGCCCATGGCCACCACTCTGGAGGACTGCGAGGCTATGCTGGCCGCCGCGAAGAAAAACGGGAAACGGCTGTTTATAGGCCAGAACCAACGGCTTGCCCCGGCACACGTCCAAGCCAAGGGTATATTGGAGAGAGGCGAGCTGGGGCGTGTGATCAGCTTTCAGAGTACGTTCGGCCATAAAGGACCTGAAATGTGGAGTGTGGACAAAAGCGCCGACACATGGTTTTTTAAAAAGGATCTGGCCGCCTTCGGCTCTATGGCGGACCTGGGTATACATAAAATTGATCTGATGTGTTATTTGATCGGGGATAAGGTGACCTCGGTCTATTCCAAGCTGGCGACACTGGAAAAGAAATTTCTGGATGGCCGTCCTATTGAGGTAGACGACAATTCCGTTGAAATTCTGACCTTCTCAAAGGGTACTATGGGTACGGTAACCACAAGCTGGACTCACTACGGGGAGGAATGCAACGCTACTACATTGTATTGCGAAAAAGGAATCCTTCGGTTGTATTCGAATCCTAAATACACGCTGGAGATCACCTATGCGGATGGCCGTTACGTACCCTGCGAGCTTGATGCCATGCAGACCAACGACGATGTCCAGCAGGCCAGCAGCGGCGTCATCGATGTTTTTATTGAAGGCATCCAAACCGGCGCGGCCACAGTATTGGACGCGGAGAATATCATTGATTCCATGAGAGTAGTATTTGCCTGTCTGGAATCAGCGGCGGCTGGTCAGGAATGGGACATTCCTGAGGCCGTATCACTGGGATAATAACCCGAATGGTTGTTATAAAACTATAAAACCAAATGAAACGGAGGAAATCCAACATGAAAAAGACTATTTCAATCTTCCTTTGCTTACTGATGACCCTTATGATGTTTGGCTGCTCTTCATCCAGCTCAACGTCCTCCACGGCGTCCTCGGCAGCGCCCGCCTCGGAAGCGGCGGCGGAACAGCCCCTGGCTGAAGCGTCGGAAGAAGCTCAGGAAGAAGCCCCCGCGGCTGCCGGTGGTGATACCATTTATGTTTTGGGACCCACTCCCGACCATGGCTGGACGGCCCAAGCCGGTACCTACGCGGACCGCAAGGTAGCGGAAATCAACTCCGGAGGCAAGTGGAAGGCCGCCTATATGTCCGCTTCTACCGGAGAGGATCAGGTGGACCAGGTCAACACCATTATTGCAAACGGCAATGCCGCAGGCGTAGTATTCTTTGCCCTTGAGGATTCCGCCAAGGCCGGTCAGGAAGCGCTTATAGCCGAAGACGTCCCCTTTATCTCCTTTGACCGTATCATTGAGGGCCCTGATAAATACGCCATTCTTAACGCTTCCGGCGACAACTGGCAGTGCGGCGCGGGCATCGCCTACTGGCTGGAGCAAAAAGGCATGCTTCCCGGCGCTACTATGATTACGCTTATAGGCGACAACGGCACCGTGTGCAGCCGCCGTCAGGAAGGCTTTGAACAGTATTTGCGCGGAGAAATCGATTACTACGACAAGCATACGGGCCAGAGCTATCATGTTGCAAGCCCCTGGACCCAGGAGGAGATAGACGCGCTTTGCGCCGATTACAAGAACGTCTGCAACTGGAGCGCCGACGGAGCTTATGAGTATTTGGAACAGAAATTGCCTGAAATCATCGGTAAGGCCAAAGCAAACGACGGAAATCTTTTCGTTTTCTCTATGGACGATGAAATGACCTTCGGTATGCTGAACCTGATTGAGGCCAACGCGCTGGATGACGCCTCGAAAGCGGATCTGGAAGCCCTCAATGTATACATTTCCGCTATAGGCGGTATGGCTGAGCTGTACGCCGTAATTGACGGTACGGGAGCTCAGGCCGCCACAGCCAGCCAATACTTCGACGACATAATGTCCGTATACTTCTCCCCTAAGATGATGGAAAACGTTATAGGTTATATGCTGGATTATCTGGACGGTAACTGGAGCTATCAGGTAGGCGACGGCAAGTATGAGGAAGTATGGATCGTGGATGCAGGTAATGTATCCCAATACGAAGGCTTTACGGGGCATTAATACATAAACATATTTGGGCCTTTACGAATGAAGTTTGTGGAGGGATGGCTAAATTTTTGGCCCGCACAGTAGCCATCCGCCTCGTCATTGCGGGCTCGACCCGCAATCCCCTGGTTGTACATGTACACATAATATTTATATACGCCCATGTTATAGGGGATTGCGGGTCAGGCCCGCAATGACGGAGGGCGGATTGCGGGAACATCCGCAATGACGAGGCGGATGGCGTATGCGGGCGGCAGGATGCCGCCCCTACACCGGTTTATCCGGGTTAGGAATGAAATGGAGACAGGCCATGGCAATACTTGAAATGAAATCCATATCCAAGTCCTTTGGAGGCACAAGAGCGCTGTCGAATGTAGACTTTTTTGTGGAGGCAGGGGAAATACACGCTCTTTTGGGAGAAAACGGAGCGGGCAAATCCACTTTGATGAACATCCTTATGGGCGTGGTACCTATTGAGACGGGCAGCGTCGTATTTGAGGGCAAGCCGTATTCCTCCCCGGCCATACGCCAAATGGAGCAGGCAGGCATCGCTTTTGTACACCAGGAGCTTAATGTGGTAAACGACTTGTCGGTCTATGAAAACATATTTCTCAACCGGGAACTGAAAAAAGGACTGTTGCTGGATAAGAAAGCCATGATTGATCAAACCCAGGCTTTGTTTGAGAGGCTGGGCGTTAAAATCGACCCTAAGAAAATGGTGCATACCCTTAAAACAAGCGAGAAGCAGCTGCTGGAAATCTGCCGCGCGCTGCATTCCGACGCCAAGCTGTTTATCCTGGATGAGCCCACCACCGCGCTATCCAACGATGAAATAGAGCACCTCTTCAAGATACTGAACGGCTTAAAGGAACAGGGCAAAGCATTTGTTTTTATTTCGCATAAAATGCCGGAGATATTCGCGCTGGCCGACCGCTACACCGTATTACGTAACGGAGAGTACATTTCTTCCGGATTTATAAAGGATGTCACTCCCTACCAGGTCACCTCCGACATGGTAGGCGCCCAATATGTGGACAGGGATGATTATACGCCGCGCCCTCTGGGCGATGTGGCTTTGTCTCTGCGAGGCTTCACCGGGCAAAGCTTCCGCAATGTGGATTTAGATGTGAAGCAGGGCGAGATAGTGGCTTTTACCGGCCTCGCGGGCAGCGGCGCCAGCGAGGTCATGCAGGCCATGTTCGGCGTGCTTCCGGCGGAGAGAGGTTATATAGAAGTGCAGGGAAGCCGGGTGCACGGAAGCATACGCCGCTTCATGAAAAGCGGCGTCGCCATGCTTCCCTCCAACCGCAAGGAGAATTCCGTCGTGCCGGATATGAATATCCTGGAGAATATATATATCGCGGAGCATACCCTCTCCAGGGATAAGCCGTTTATCAACAATAAGGATGAGTTGATAAAGTATGAACGGTTCAAGGAAATGCTTCAAATCAAAGCGGAGAGTCCGGGGGATTCTATCAACGCGCTTTCGGGCGGCAACCAGCAAAAGGTGTTTCTTGCCCGGTGGCTGGATATAGGAGCCGATATCCTTCTGTTTGATAACCCCACCCAAGGTGTGGACGTAGGCGCGAAGGTGGAGATATACAAGCTGATTCTGGAATTTGCGTCACAAGGGAAAACCATTATCATAAATACGCTGGAGATACCGGAGATCAAAAAAGTCTCGGATCGCTGCGTTGTATTCTATGAGGGTGAAATTACGAAAATATTCTCTCATGATGAAATTGATGAGCATACCGTTATGCTTTATTCCACAAACGCTATTAATACGGTGGAGGCAACAGCTTATGAGTAAATATGAAAAGTCTGAAAAGGCACGCCCGGGCTTAGGTAGCCTGATTACCAGCGCATGGTCCAGGTACAGCTTTATATTTGTGTTTGTTATAATTCTGATCGTCTATGCCGTTACGATAAGCGCTAACGGGAACGTCTTTAAGTGGAGCCACGTGGCGGCAATACTTTCAAGCCAAAACACGGTTATTGTCGGAACCATTGCTCTTGGTATGGCAATGGTCATAATTACGGGACAGATTGACCTTTCCGTCGGCTCCGCCCTGGTTTTATGCACCGGCGCTACCATAATGGCGTTCAATCTGACAAACAACATATTGGTCATGCTGCTTACCGCGCTTGTTGCCGGCGCGTTCTGCGGCTTGATCAACGGCGCATTGGTGGGTTACGCCAAAATGCCGCCTTTTATCGTGACGCTGGGCACCATGCTAATTTACCGCTCCTTGACCCTATCCCTGGTGCGTGGAATCGACCCCTCCATAACCGGCTCCACATCCAGCCAGTTTGCCATGCTCAGCTCAAACAGCAGCTATGATTTCCTGCGGATGAAGTTTGGCACCGGCAGCTTGAATATTGGCGTTAAGCTCCCTTATATCACCTTCCTGTTTGTGGCGTTGCTTATTGTCATGATAATAGTGGCAAAAAGCACTAAATATGGCAAGAGCGTTTATGCCGTGGGCAGCAACGAGAAAACAACCCATCTGGTTGGCATAAATGTTCAGGGCGTTAAGGTATCGGTTTTTGTGCTTACAGGTATACTGGTAGGCTTCGGGAGCTTTGTGCAGGCCTGTAAAATCGGCAATGTAACGCCCGCCTCCTCAGGCAAAAGCTATGAAATGTACGCCATCGCGTCGGTGGTGCTGGGCGGAATAAGTATGGCCGGGGGAAAAGGCAATATTCTGGGGGTTTTCTTCGGGGCGCTATCCTATACAACTATTAATTTTATTATAGTAAGTATTCCTTCCCTCAGCACAGATATACAGGATACCTTCCAAGGACTGGTTCTAATAGCGGTCATATTTATACAAACGGTTGGGCCGGTAATTAAGGAGAGGCTCAATACGATGCGCAGGCGCAGGCAAGGGCAGGCGGTAAACAACGCACCGGAAGCGTGAGCAAGCCATACCGGAACGGTCTGAGCCGCTGTCGTTAGATTGGGAAAGTCCCCTAAACGCCGAATAATCATACGGAATAATTATATAGACTATTGGTTGAATTCTTTGGCTAATTGGATATAATAAAGGTATGGAAAGCGGTGAATTACATGACAGATACAAGCATGAAAAGAATATATACTGTGGATGAAATCAGGCGTGTTGTCGCTGATATAGCCAACGAGTACGGCGTGTCAAAAGTCACCCTGTTTGGATCGTATGCCAGAGGCGACGCCGATAATAACAGCGACATAGACTTGAGGATTGACAAAGGGCGGCTCCGAGGACTCTTCCAGCTGTCAGGCTTTAGGATAGATTTGGAGGAACGGCTTGGCGCTCCGGTTGACGTGTTAACGACAGAGAGTCTTGATGAAGAATTCCTCAACCGTATACAATCTGAGGAGGTTATGCTTTTTGAAAGGTGTTGAGCGTGACCTAAGAATTATTCAAAAAATTATTACTTATGGTAAAGAAATTGATGAAGCCGTAGCTTTATTCGGAAACGATTATGAAACTTTTAATAAGATATCAGCCTATAAGAATTCGGTTTCAATGTGCGTGATGCAGATTGGCGAACTCGCCGGGCACCTGACGAGCGACTTCAAGGAACGCTATAACGGAATGCCTTGGAAGCAGATCAAGGGTATGCGAAACATTGACCTTGTAGAACTCTGGTATACGGCACAGGAGGATATTCCTGCGTTGTGCGATTACTGCCAAAATATTGCTATAGAGATCAATCAAAATCAAATCGGGGAGCAAGAGTAAAAGTTTTAAAAAAAGGTGCTGTTGCAGAATAAAGGCCAAAAGAAAAAATGCACAAATTATTTCCGTTGCTTCAGTCTTACAATGGAAATGATCTGAGCATTTTTTCCTTAGGGTCATTCTGCAACAGCCCCAACTATAAACAATATTGTTCATCCTATATCTCCCGCTCCCACCAACTCGTTCAGTATTTGCAAATATTTCCACTCTAAATTATTCCGATCCAGCAGATTGTAAGTATCATCCCTGCCGGCCTTGCCTCCATTATCCCACCATACATATGAAATTTTATTCTTGACAGCAAAATCCACAATATATGCTGTCCACTTTGCCCTGGATTCCTCGTTGTTCTTATTAATTGCGCCAAATTCGGTGATAACAATAGGAATCCCTTTGTCAATCAAATAGGTGTTAATATCCTGAAAAATCGCGTCAAGACTTTTAGTGTGATTACTCTCATTTGGATCCCACTCTTTTTTGCCTTTAGCGTTTTGAGCGAAGGAATAGGGAGAATAAATATGTATGGACACGCCAACCCTGGTATCGTTTGGTTTTACAAAATCCTTAAGCGCACCTTCGTATATTTTAGCGCAATAGGTTGGAACCAACAGATACCGTTTTCTATTTTGTTCTCCTTTAGAACGAATCGTTTCCACAAAAATCTTATTTAAGCGGTTAATAACTCCGCGGGCCTCCTGCGTTCCATCTGTCCATTCCATATCAGTACCTATGAGCCTTGGCTCGTTCATTGCTTCAAACAAAAGGCGCTCGTCATAGCCGGCAAAGGCATCCGCAATCTGCTTCCATAAAGCAGTAAATTGCGCTTCAACCAGAGGGGAATTCTCTCGGGATGGGATCAGCCACCTTTCATGGTGGGTGTTGAGGATAACATACAGATCGCTGGATAAAGCGTCATCCACAACCTGCTTTACCCGTTCCATCCACTGGCTGTCCACCTCGTATTTTTCATTCATATGGGGATACCAGGTTACCGGGATTCGCACTGTTTTAAATCCGGATTCCCGGACTTTTTCAAACAGCTCCCTGGTTGTTACAGGGTTCCCCCAATATACCTCATAAGCCAGAGGGTCGGTGGTTTTAGATTTTAATTCATGGCAATCCAATGTATTGCCAAGGTTCCATCCGGGGCCTAAATTCTGAAAAAAAATGGAAGCGGCGCGCTGACGCAAATAATTTGTAAATAAGAAAATCCCTGCCGTCAGGCAGCACAGGCCTAACGCGGCAATAATTCTATATGTTCGCATAATCCGATCTCCATGCTTCTCCCAGCATATCCACAGCCAGGTCGTCCAGCTTCGCTTTTTTCTCGGTACCAATATTTTTATTGCATTTCATGCTTTCCATAAGCCACAGGCGCAGTCGTTCATATTTTTGTGGGTCGTAATGAAGCTCATCGTAGTTGTTGACGGCATAAAGCTTTTTGGTTTTAGCAGAGCGGTTGCTGTCGCTGCATTCCAATATCAAGTCCTCGTCCAGCAGCAGCGATAGTCTTTCCGGTATTGTCTCGCCCTGCAGCAATACAAATTTATAGTTAAAATTGACTATATGTACGCTGCCCCCTCCCTTAACAGGAACCTGCCGCCATATGTCAACCCGCGGATACCGGCGGTTTTGAAGGAGCGCAGCTTCCCTGCGCTTTTTATAATTTATTTGGAGGTCGTCAAAGCTGTTAATGGATTTCTCCAGCTTTGTCGGCAAGGTATTCACGCGGTCGTACAAAATCTGCAGATAATCATTATAAGTGCCGCAGGTATCAACAATTCGGAATGAGTATTTCCATTTTTCACCCAGAGCGCTGACATTCACCGACTTTAATTTTAACCGGGCTTCGTACCTG
>Ga0153920_1000650_pt1 | contig 14614 bp, 18 predicted proteins | sample TSNJ004MetaG_FD_104713 | JGI IMG/M metagenome (GOLD analysis project Ga0153920, IMG submission 104713) | Attine ant fungus gardens microbial communities from New Jersey, USA - TSNJ004 MetaG | ecosystem: Host-associated > Fungi > Mycelium > Unclassified | place: USA: New Jersey, Brendon T. Byrne...
AGCAGAATAGAAACCGACACCAAACTGGCCGATCATTGATATATCAGCACCAGCACTAAGAGCCTCCATGAAACCCTGGGGAAAGGAATCAGAAACGGTCCTTCGACGATAACTACGTGTCACTAACCTTTGTGCCCGACTTTGCAATAGTACCAAGGTTGTTGACCAGGTCGGCCTTTGTCATACCAATTCCAGAATCACGGATGGAAAGGGTCTTGTTCTCCTTGTCGGGGATGATGCGAACAAAAAGTTCCTTCTCAGCATCAAGGGCCGAGGAATCAGTCAATGATGCATAACGAATTTTATCGAGGGCATCAGAGGCATTGGAGATCAACTCTCTAAGGAAGATCTCCTTGTTGGAGTAGAACGTGTCTGGAACATGGAATCAATGCACTGATGCTCTACGAAGGATGGGAATACCTACTAATGATGAGGTCGAGGAGCTGACTTATCTCAGCCTGGAAGCCAAAGCTTTCTGGAACAGCAGACATTTCTACAAAGGACTGTAAACGAGGGCTTGTACCATCAGACAAACTGACACACTTACTTTTTCAACACTAGAATGAGATGGGGTAAAGGGTAAAGGGTAAAGGGAGGTGTAAAAAAGATGAAGGTTTCGCGCGCGCCTTTAAGTGTTCCAAATTTTCAGTTCTCGAAGGATCTGAAATTTGCCCAAAATGGTATCATTACTGAATCCGTCATCGAACCTTCTGGAATTTACTGTCGATGGTCTGAATCTTTTATTTGATAACACTCTCGTGTCCCTAGAAGCTTCTACCACAAAGCAAGATATTTTATCATGGTGTATTGGCTATCGTAAAACAGCACCGATCAAGAGCTACTGTAGCATCAGAGGTGTACCACACGTACAGCTATTTATCCTATAGGCGGTGGGGGCTTGGGCTCAGAGACCAAGCCCTTTTCTCCCGTAACCTGAGCTCTCAGTACTTCGACCATTGCTCTCAACTCCTCTGTTTCTTCTCTGAGTTCATCATTTTCTCCCTTCAGCCTTGTATTCGACTCTTTCAGAGCAACCTTTTCTGCCGCGAAGGCTCGTAAACCTTCTTCAGTGAAAGGTCGATTGTTCTCTGCTTTTTTGTTCGCTATTGAGAGCTTCGCTTCTAAACTTCGAATTTGACGGCGGTCAACGCTGAAACAAAAGAAGTTGGTGAACATCTTGTACAAAAGTAAAAGTGTTTACCAAGCGCGTTCTTCCATGTCTTTGAGGGTCTTTTCATAACTTTCGAGACGCAATTTGAACTGTTGAATGTTGTTCTCCATGTCGACCAGCTGTTCTCCACGAGCATTGAACTTGGCATAATCGCACTTCCTTAATAAAGGAGGAATAAGGAAGAGAAATATACTAGAAGTTCATGATGCCGAACCAGAGATCACGAATCTTGAGATGTTGCTCGATTTGTTGTTCATAGTCATGCAGTCTGTCAATTTTGTGTTGATTTTCTTTCTTCTGCGTTTGTAGCTGGAAAACATGTTCTGTCGCTTCGGCCAGAAGCTTGGCCTGTGCAGCAAACAAAGCCTGAACATGGTGCAAGTCATGTAGAGACGTGGCTGGACGTGTAAAAATGCAGTACCTTGGCTTCTTTCTCGGCACTTCGAAGTGTGGCTGCCTCGGATATCCATGTTTTTTTCTCCTCACGAAGTTCCTTTAGTCTCTGCTGTAGCTCTGTGTTCCACTCAGCATACTTGCTCTTCGCAGAAGTTGCCTGTTGTTTGCTGTCGCGTAGTTCGCTCTCAAGGGTAATGACCTGTGAGCGATACTTGCGTAATTTGTTGTACTGCATTGAGGTATACCTTCACTAACAGCAAACCATCGGATTGATAACGCACGTACGAGGCCTTGACGTTCTGCTTCTGCACTTTTCATCAGAATCCGATCTTGGTATAATCTTCCTACATGCTTAACATTTTCCCTCTGTATCCACAATTCGAAATTGAGCTCATTCCGCAGTAACAGAACCTCCCGTTGTAAGCCTGCAACTGCATGCACAGCATTCCCCATACCATACTCAGCTTCAGGTGCTGATCTTGAAGAGATCACTCTCTCGCGTTTTACAGGAGAGGGTGACCGTGAAGGCAGAGAATCAATCCGCTGTATATCTGGAGTGATAAACTCCACATCAATGTTAGTCTTCAAAGCATTGGTCACGTCCACCATGTCGGCCAGTGAAATCACGACGCGACCATTCGATAAGTCTAATGGCGCAATGAAGCGAGAGCGTTCACTTGATGACTCTAGAGTTGATTCTGCTTCGAGAATTACCCGCTCAGCCTCGCCACCTGGCCCACTCTGTGCCACGTCTCCTTGTTCCGTCTCTGTCTCCTCACTACATGGAGGAAAATCGTTGGGACCTGTGTACCCATATCGCTCTCGCAAGCCTACAGCTAGGTTCCGGATGTCCATCATCATTGCTTCGCTAGCAATACGTGCTGTATCATATTTTGACCAAAACTCAGGCGAGGACTGTTCTTTTGCTGCATCCCTCCAGATCAGAAGCGGATGACAGATATGTTCTCGAAGAAGGTTCTATTGGATTGACCATTAGATACAATTTGATCTCAGGGGACTCGCACATACCTCGCTCTTCCGTCTGACCTCGTCTTCATCGAAAGCATCTTTCCAGCTCTCCATATAAGGACTGTCAATACCATATGAGACGAGGAACATGACAGGGTCTCGAAGAAATCCAAGGACATTAGATGGATATAGATAGTAAAGAAAAGAAAAGAATGGCCGTGAGTTGGGGGGCAGTGAAACCATAGAGCTGAATGTCATTTCAAGTCGGTGCCACTCTAGATCAGGTCGGACATGTAGAATTTTTTGAGTGATCCCAGCAAGCTCTCTTTCAAACTGTGGATCCGGAGAATCCCCATCAGCCCCTGGCATAAATGGATATCGTTTCTTCCAGCATAGAGTTCTAGCAAGGATGGCAAGGAAGTAGGGCACGTAATGTCTGAGCTGTTCGCGTGCATGCACTGCGAGATAGGGAAGCGATTTGGCAAGAAATGTTAATCCTGCTGAGCAGACAGTTGAGGAATTGTCAAGGAGCATGGAAAGAAGGAGATAGTGAAAGAGCTGGTGCTTTGACAGCACGTGGACAATGAGCGAATACGATGAATGTGACGAAAGAAGATTGAGGAGAGTGAAGAGCTGTAGCCTGGCGGATGGTTTTGAAAAGTAACCAAGTATCTCTGTGAAAAGGTCCTGTAATGCTATCAATGCTGAAATTAATGATAAGTCATAAAGAGATCTACCTCAGGATTTTCCGACCCATATCTGATCAGGATATCCTCCAAGTTCTCTTTCCAACATGAAAGTTTTTGCCGTTCCTCTTCTTCTAGGCTGGTCCATTCCAGAACGTCATCCTTCGACCCCTCGTTAAACGCATCTAACAGATACAGCTCATAAAGTCGTCTCCGAAAGCCTGTCACCTGTTCTGTATAATTTGGAGTTGCGTCTGAATAGACACCTTGATTGATTTTTAGAGCCTGAACAATGAGTTCTTTGGCGTAGTTGAGAGGTGTGGTTGCCAATCTAGGCTCGCGCAAGGCGGGCCGGAAGACCACTTCAAACCACGAGATGATAGACGTCGGCGACATTACAGGAGCAAGATGATGCAATATTGTCAAAAATGTCTCCACCTGACGAACGTTGGAGTAGTCGACGGAATCATGAAAGGTAGCCTCAAGCTCATCATGAAATTGCACAATCAAACCCTCTGGTGCATCGGGGGATGAGCACTCCACAACAAAGTCACCGACGAGATTTAAAAGTTCATTGAGCGGCAGAGCATCGGGTGCACTATCAAGAACATTCTGGATTTGGCGGCAGAGGCTATTGGGCATCGCAATGAAACTGGAATCTAATCAATTTGGCAAGTAATTAGTTTACCTGGAGGGATTCTGCCAAGCAGATCCCATCAGTCCCAAACAGTGTTCTGAAAATGGACTCTACGTCGTCGTCGTCGTTCGTGCCATCTAGCTCGCTAATTTCGCCTTGTATCTAAAAGGTATGTTTCGTCAAACCCTTTACTTTGGACGAGCGAGCTTTTGTTATGCTACTTCCTGTCTCTAGAGATGGATGTTATCTCGAGGTTCGAGATGTGCTGATACTCCTTCCTATCAGATGTCCGCCCACATCGAGGAAGTTACCTCCGATCACTCTGACCATGAGAATCATGAGCCCGAGCGCGAACAAGAGGAAGATCCTGCTTCCAATGCCGCCCTTGAAAAAATCCAATCTCGTTCTGAACGCAAGGCTCGCAAGGTGCTACATGGTCTGGGTTTGGTAAAGGTCAATGGCATTACCCGTGTCACAATTAGGCGACCCAAAAATGTAGGTTTGAAGTCTTGAATGGGATAGATACATCTAATGAATGGCAGGTTCTCTTGGTGATGGTGTATCCAGATGTCTACAAGCTACCCAACAATGACTGCTACATTGTCTTTGGTGAAGCCAAGGTGAGTATCCTCTTAGCCTAATTTGCTGGCTGAGCATACGACATTTTATAGATTGAAGATATGAACTCCCATGCCCAACTCTCCGCCGCTCAGCAACTCGCTTCCAATGCAGCTAATGCCGCTGCTCTTGAAACGGTTACTGCTGGGACCCCTGGTGACGACGATGAAGTGCCTGAACTCAAGGAAATTGAGGATGATGGGCCTATAGATGAAACTGGTGTTGACCCCAAGGACATTGATCTCGTCATGCAACAAGTAAACTGCTCGAGGTCAAAAGCAGTACGGGCATTGCGGGACAGTGGAGGTGATTTGATCAATGCCAGTGAGTTTCCTGCCATGCCTGACCATCTGCCCATACTGATGTTCTGCTAGTCATGGCAGCTAGCGAGTGAATTTGATGTATCTTTACAATTAATTTTCTTCTTTTTAACTGGGCAATCTGGCATAAAGATCCGTGATCAAGCAACTCTCCAACATCTGAGCTCTACATAATAATTTGATCTTTCCCAACTATCCTGGACAATCTCTACTCCTTGTGTTGATGAGGGTTGTCCAGCTGCGACACCCACTACAAGACCAAGTCCGGTCGCGGCTTCTATGACAAGGCCTCTCAATTCACCTCTAGAAAACATGTGGTAGTAACGATTGTAGACTTGACCCTTGCCATCCTCTGATGAATCGGTGGCGTTGGGAGCATTCGATAAGACCCAAGGCACGATCACATCTCTTCCTACCTTGTTATCAGATTCTCCTTGCGGGATGATTCTTTTCGAGAGCTCATCTTGTTCGATGGCCCAGACATAGATGAGAACTCGGCCATGCTCTGGAGATACAGTTTGCAGGAGACGCTGTGAATTTCATAGCTTGAATTGCTATCTGCTCATAGAAAACTTTGTACTCGCCTGTACAGCTAGCATCCTTCTTCGAGGAGTAGCAAGGTGATGGATTGTTGCTATTGAAATAGCGTAGTCCTGAATTCCCTCAGATCGGCAGCTTCTCCTTTGAATTTTGTTCACGTACAAAAGCGTGTTTCCTCCAGCAGAAGCTAAGGACATTTCCGAGGACCACCTCTCGTGTCTTTCCCCCGGCTTGTTGGGCAATCTTCAGTAAATTGATGCTATGGTCAAGTCCAACCATTCGGATACTGCCCTGCCGGTCCAACAGTAGATATTTTCCATTTCCAGTCCCAGAGTCAAGTCCGAGCCAGCCATCAGGCAGCTCAGACAGGAATTTGACGATGATCGGCCAGGGCTAAGGGTAATGTTAAGGAAGGGGACAGGCAAGGTGAGGTGGTAACCTTTTGTTACTTTATATCTCGTGCTTGAAAAATGACTAGCAATTTGATCATAAATTACATGCACATTTTGTGTTTCATATGTCTCCGGGTCAAGGTCTATTGTCACTTCGGAGACAACTTTTGGCGCCATAAGAATTTCGAGAAGATGATAGTCAAGGGATAACCAATGTATTCGATCACAAGAGATCACTCATACGAACCCCATCTCTTCATCCAATAGCCGGCTGAACCTACTTCCGTCGAACGCAGGAAATGGAGTAATTTCTTCGTCATCGAACTCGAAGATCGTTTTTGCAAGGTTCCTGTGGTAGTTTGAGTTCTAGCTCTCAGTTGTAGAAGCAGGACTCACTCGACGGTGGACGACGTCAGATACTTTTGTGCTTCCAATGCGTGGGCTAATTCTTCTTGGTGGTTATGAAGGAGTGTTGGGTTGGGTACTACAATGAGTGGTCTTGGTAGGCGCAAGATCTCGATGATTGTCCCCGATCCTGTGAGTCTACTGAGCGCAGGCCTCTGATAATATTGTTTCTCTAACCTGCATGACTAATTACTAGGTCTGCCTTTTCATACTCTTTTATCAAAGCAGGCTTGAATTTCCAGAGCTCGACTTGGATGCCCTCAATTGAGAGATTGACTGTCTCTCCTTTGGCAATGAGACTGGCTTGTTCAAATGCAGAATTCCCACATTGAGCTGTGAGCGTTGTGCACCTGCGACTCTTCAGTGCCTCAAGTGTATGTGGGGATAAGATTTCTTGAATGAGCAGATCAAACCGTGTAGAGCCGATTGTTACGAAAGTATGCATGGGGATAAAATCTGATTGATATTCAGCCGTATGCTAAAGATCCCAAATGTATATGTACAATTTACATAGAATTAGCGTAGGCCAGGGATGTACACCTTCAAGGCAACATTGCCGGTAATACCAGTTGTCATTGGGGAATTCAAATGCCCAAAAAGCATCGTCAGGGTCGAACCAGAGTCTACAAGAGGCTTGATGGTTCTTTAAAAAAATTGAATGCACCCTTGGACAATTTCTTTGCTTTTCTTGGAAACAAATGCAACTGCTGTTATTCCCGAGGAGTTGGCGAAGTGAATGGAAAAGTGTCAACTGTAGCACTCCAGTGTCAGTAGGTTGACAATTACGGAAGGTGAAGACTACGCGAGGTACATGGTGCATGATGTTGGTAAACCCGGTGACTTACTGACCAACAAATATATGTCGTCGACCACCCTCCAAAATATATTTCCATTCTCAGCCGAACATACAACGAGTGAGGCTTTCGAGCCTGAAAACAACTATCTTCCATTGAGTTTTGCACCATCTGTTACCGTGATCTCTTTACGTAATTGAGAGCTTCATGATCTTGAAATGTTGAGGTCACATAAAAAGGGGCAGTAGACATAACTAGCAATTGTTCTGCCTCTGACAAGCCTTTCACAATTTCTACACGTCGTTCATTCAGAGCAATATTCGAAACGCTTATCAGCAAGACACCATTAAAACTCAGCTGATGGCAATATCACGTGATCGTCGATTACACGGAACTGTCCCCTTTGCCCAACGAACACATCACATCTGTTCTCCACCACGACTCCCTCAGCGTCTCATATCTGTCTAATCTCCTTATAGCCATTTTCCGTCTATTATGGAGGTAAGCTTTTGTTCCATTGTCTCTTTTAAAGGACCGTATTCATCATATCGACAGGCTCTGCTTGATTTCTCGCGAGATTTCGATGTTTCTCACTTCGACAATGTCGTCATGGCATTCTATACTGGTTCTGGACCTGAGGTGAACAAGGCTGCCTCCTCTACGCGTTTTTTTTTTCAATTTGATCTGACAACAAAGCTTGAAGCAACAACTAGGACAACAAGTCCTGACCCAGTTCCAGGAACACCCCGACTCTTGGACAAGAGTCCCAGACATCCTTGATAAATCATCGTTCTCTCAGTCGAAGGTATAGTGATTTGTTATGTCACCCTATTGCTGTATTCACAATTTGTTCAATGCATAGTACATTGGCCTTCAAATCTTGGAAAAGTTGATTATGACACGGTGGAAAACTCTACCGGACGGTCAGCGACAAGGTGCAGCACTTTATTCCCACACCTATTTTAGCTCATTCAACAAACTCAATTTAGGCATACGGAATTTTATCGTCAATATCATACTCAAAGCTGCCTCCGATGAAGTCTCCTTCAGAAAGGAGAAGACTTACATCAACAAGTTGAATCTTGCACTGGTTCAGGTATAGTTTTTGATTCCTTGTGAGTCGTTGCCTGCTTGACGCCTTTCATAGATCCTCAAACAAGAGTGGCCGAAGAATTGGCCAAACTTCATCTCTGAGTTAGTTGAATCGTCAAAAGCTAATATCTCGTTATGCGAAAACAACATGATCATCCTCAAGCTCCTTTCGGAAGAAATTTTTGATTTTTCCGCTGAGCAAATGGTACAAGCGAAAATTAGACATCTGAAGAATCAGATGTGTGGCGAGTTTTCAGAGATTTTCAAACTGTGTTCCGAGGTCTTGGAAGAAACCAATAAGACTTCTCTCATTAAGACAACACTAGAAACTCTGTTGCGCTTCCTCAACTGGATTCCTCTTGGTTATATCTTCGAGACTAAAATCATCGATCTTCTGCTGACTCGCGTGAGTAATTGTTGTTTTACTCTAGCTAATACACACTTACGCATTAATCTTGTAGTTCCTCGAGACATCGGAATTTCGGACAATCACGCTGAAGTGCCTTGCCGAAATCGCCGCTCTGAATGTTGGACCCGAATATGATCCCAAATTCGTGATCTTATTTGCCATGGTCATGACCTCTGTTAATCGAATGATACCTCCCAACACCAACATTGCTCAGGCTTATACAGACTCCGGTGATAACGGACAAGAACTAATTCTCAATCTCGCCTTGTTCCTTTCCAATTTTTTGACAAATCATCTTCGTTGTGTTGAGACTGAACAAAATCGTGACGTGTTGCTTAATGCCCACCTATACATGGTTAAGGTGTCACAAGTAGACGAACGCGAGATTTTCAAGATCTGTCTAGAGTACTGGTTGAAGCTCGTCGCGGAGCTTTATGAGGAACTCCAGAGCTTACCCATTGGCGAGTCGAGTATGTTGATAGGCCTTAGTTTGGGTACAAACGGGCAAAACATGCTCAATGGTATGAATCTACGGAAGAATATCTACAGCGACGTTCTATCAAATCTGCGTCTTGTTGTTATTGAGAAGATGGTCAAACCAGAAGAGGTGAGCTTGAATTTCTGGGCTAATAGCGAGATCTCATGTCATCACCTATAGGTACTCATCGTTGAGAACGAGGAAGGAGAAATTGTTCGGGAATTTATGAAGGAGACAGATACCATCGTATTGTACAAGTCCATGAGGGAACTTCTTGTTTATCTCACCCACTTAGATGTCTCAGACACAGAGACAATCCTCACCGAGAAGCTCACCAAGCAAGTCGATGGATCGGAGTGGTCTTGGAACAATCTCAACACTCTTTGTTGGGCCATCGGCTCAATATCCGGTGCCATGAGTGAGCTTCTTCCCTTGCTGGTTTTCTTGATATCAGGCTGACAAAAAAACTCAGATGAGGAAACGGAGAAACGTTTCTTGGTGACAGTCATCAAGGATCTCCTAGGTCTTTGTGAGGTCAAGCGTGGTAAGGACAATAAAGCTGTTGTGGCGTCAGACATTATGTACATTGTCGGTCAATATCCACGCTTCCTTAAAGCGCACTGGAAGTTCTTGAAGACAGTCGTCAATAAACTCTTCGAGTTCATGCACGAGACTCACGAAGGTGCGCTGACAATCTAACCTTTGCTTCATTTCTTGATTCCCGTTTGTTTTGCAGGTGTCCAGGATATGGCTTGTGATACTTTCATCAAAATAGCACAAAAGTGTAGAAAGCATTTCGTCATGCAACAAAGTGGAGAGTCCGAGCCATTTGTGGAAGATATCCTCCGCTCATTGCATCGAATCACCGTTGATCTAGCTCCTCAACAAGTAAAGATCTAAGCAATATTTTCTCAGGTCATTGACAAAGGATTTTAGGTACATACTTTCTACGAAGCCGTTGGCTACATGATTTCCGCCCAGCCCAATAAACCTCAACAGGAGAAGCTCATTGCCAAATTAATGGACCTCCCAAATAATGCTGTGAGTGATATCGCTTATAAGTTTACCATGTTTAATTGCCAATTCAGTGGGACTCTCTCATGGCTCAAGCATCCCAGAGCCTTGATGTCCTCTCGAACCAAGACAACATCAAAATCCTTGCCAATATCATGAAGACTAATGTATCTGCTTGCTCCTCTATCGGCAGCTTTTACAATCCGCAAATAGTGCATATATTCTTCGATATGTTGGGTCTTTATAGAGCTGTCAGTAGCCTTATTAGTGGGGCCGTGGACAAAGAAGGTTTGCAACCTCCATCACTCTCACATTCCATGCTGAACATCCTTTCCAGGGGCTGTCGTCACCAGGACACCGAAGATCCGGCAGCTGAGGACTGTGAAGAAGGAAATACTCAAATTAATGGAAACCTATGTCAAAAAAGCAGAAGACCTCGACTATATCACCAGTAACTTCATCCCTCCCCTCTTGGACGCTGTCCTCAGCGATTATAACCAAAATGTTCCCATGGCCCGCGATGCAGAAGTTCTGAATGTGATGGCTGCGATTATGATTCGCCTACAGGTGAGTGATTTCATGTCCATAGCCTCTCGGTGTCTCGGTGTCTAACTCTGGAGTCAGGGCCTCTTGACATCACAAGTCTCCCCAATTTTAGATGCTGTCTTTGAGCCGACTTTGAACATGATTAACCAAGATTTTGCGGAGTTCCCCGAACACCGTGTCGGATTCTTTAAGCTCCTTCGCGCAATCAACCTCCATTGCTTCCCAGGTCCAATATTGCCACTAATCGTCCTTTCATTGGCTGATAAGTCTATATAGCATTACTTGGGATCCCTCCGCAACAATTTAAGTTATTCATGGACAGTATAGTCTGGGCGATCAAACATACAATGCGTGACATTGCGGAATTAGGCCTTAATCGTATGAAATATCACATTCTTCATTTGTATACTAATCTTACACACTCTAGTTTGTCTAGAGGTCGTAAACAATTTCGCCAATGCCGCAGATCCGGCAATCACGAGCGCATTCTTCCAACGATATTACCTCAGTCTCCTCCAAGACGTCTTCTTTGTCTTGACAGACACTGACCACAAGAGTGGCTTCAAGCTCCAGAGTGCTTTACTTGCGCGCATGTACCAGCTTGTCGAGCTCAATGTCATTCAAAACCCTCTATATGATCCAGCGGTCGTTTCTGATCCCAACATGACTAACTCGGTATTCCTCCGGGGATACGCTACTAACCTACTCCAGAACGCTTTCCCCCATCTACATAAGTATGGTTCCCGTCTACCCTTTTCTATTTACTGTGCTTAATTTATTTTGGTCAGGTCGGAAATCCAGTCTTGTGTTGAGGCTCTCTCCGAGTATCACAATGATTTGAACCGCTTTAAACTAGCTCTTCGCGACTTCCTTATCCAGCTTAAAGAGTTCTCAGGAGATGACAATGCCGAGTTGTATCTGGAGGAGAAGGAAGCAGAGAATGCAAGGAAGGCAGAACTTGCTCACGAACAGGCCTCAAGGATTCCTGGCATGCTCAAACCAAATCAAATAGATGATGAAGACCTAAACTAGTGATTTCGGTGGAACGGTATCTTATTTCCTGTGTTAACCATTTGTTCATGTTCGAATCCTGTTCATTTGATCCTTTCTACCCTTGTTTATCATTGACCATCTAGCGGTCTTGCTTTCGGGGTTTGACTCCCGTCTTATGATAATCTCATGTACTTTTAGCAATAATGTATAACATAAGTCGCAAAATCTCCCGAATGTCAACGACCCTATTCTAAGTGTCACGAGATGATTTTATCCTTATCTTTTGCCGAACAGTGAGCTATCTTTCTCGTCTTGATCCACCAGTCAAGTTGTGACGCTGCTTGCAGTATGTTCAAAAAGCATGTCTTTTCCGTATCTTCTGATTTCTGACACCTAACAGTTACTCAAATGGATTGTAGATTCACACCTACCTTAGACGTTACCGGGCACACCCCCGTTAAGTCTTCGGTGCAGCGTCTGATCAGAAATAGTATTCTTTCCCAATGGAAGATAGAACCTGAGACGCTGGAGACCATCTGGCCAAAGAAGGAGGGTTTGGTGCTGGTCAAATGGTCAGTTGCGATAAGACAAAGATAGAGGAGCAACTAACCTTCTTCTGTTCTTCACTTATAGCAAAGACCATGTTTCAGTGTACACAGTGAAGCAGGAACCCTTATTTTTCCAGCACTTTGATGAATCCATTTTTCCGACCCTGAGATTGCTTCATCAATGTAAGTGAATTTGTGAGGGATCAGAAAGACCAACGCTCATTCACCACTTTGACGTCCTGTCACGATGTCTTCTTGTCCACATGTAGATCCTTATATCCTACCTTCCGTAAGGATTGATCGAGGAGCCATTCGCTTTGTGCTAGCTGGTGCGCAGATAATGTGTCCAGGACTTACGTCAAAAGGAGGTGAATTGCCTCCTGCCGAGGCGGCCCTTCAGGCCGGCACTCCGGTCGGGATCTTTTCAGAAGGGAAGGAGCACGCTGTTGCGGTGGGGATCACAAAAATGGGGACAGAGGACATGAAGCAGGCGAATAAAGGCGTCGGGGTTGAAACAACTACATATCTGGGTGATGACCTTTGGGCCCTCAAATCTCTGTGAAAGTGCACTAGCTGTTCTATAGAGCTGAATTTTTCCTTGCAATTACTTCTGCATCTCCTTCATTGTCTATCACATATGCTCTTCCGCTCTTCGATTCAAATACAGACTTTTGAGAGTTTAATGGAAGGCTTCTAGGATGGATACAAGCACCTGACTCGGAGATTCCTTGGAATATAGTAGACTTGTTCTGTTAATAACGCGTTACAGGCCTCAAACTGCTATTTTCGAGGGTGATGATAACAGAAGAACATCTGAACCGTCGCTCGAGATTCAGAAAAAGCCATATATGTAGCGTCAGTCCAGCGAGGACATCTATGAAGTTGTATGATAACAACCTTGTATCTGAATTGAATACCCCAAAACGTGTTCCTCGGCCGGACGTATGTTGGTGAACCTGCCACCCTGCACACTTTGAGGTAATTGATGCACGCTCTCATTAATAGATTGATGAACTGGTTCAGAAAGCTCCAAAAAAGGATTGCTATTATTTGTTTTCCAAGCAAATGATGATGTCTGATCGTTCATGATGGGGGGTTCTCATCTACGAATGAGCGGATCTCTTGCCGACACTCCCGTTCCTATTTTCTCCTATACCGAATTTACACCAGTCAAGTCTCGAAAGAAGAGAAAAAATAGAACTCAGCGGCAGGAACCCGTTCTGACGCTGATTCAAGGGATCAGAGATGACATGGTGCAGAGTAATTGGTTCTCACAGTCCAAGAGTTCGTGTCTGTGGTGCCATTTGCACAATTTCACCTGAACTGACGAGTTTATTTACTGGCTGCATTTTTTTAGGTATCGTAAAGGAGGCTCTCAAATTTCTATCTGTGGAGTCTTCTGTTTCAGTACTCTGCCTGGGTCTGGGAAGCCCCTCGGCCTCTCCAAACTCTAGAGCTCAACTCGCATTCTTGATTGAATTATGTGTCGCGTTCGATATTGTGGGTCAACAATGTTGCAGTCCTATTCTGAAATCGTTTCACCCTTTTCTCTAATACAGGATCATACGAGTGTATCGATTTACGATCCCGTGTTCACACCTGAAGACATTGAACTCTTTCGATCGTTGCAGTTTCAGATACTCTCAGTACGTTCCTCCTATTTTCATGTTTCCTCCTATCACTATTTGCCTAGCTCAACAATTCATTTTTTAACCACTACCCTAGAACGATGGATATTTGCTACAGGGTTTAACCATTTGTTACATGCCACATTGTGACATGGAATTGTACAATAACCTTTTCAGGGGTAATTGGTCCCAGGACCAGCTTCTGATGCTCGTATTATTGGCGAATCATCTGGAAGACTACCTGGAAAAGTAAATCATCGCCCGTTCTAGAGGAATGCATTCTGGAATCATTTTTAACAGTAATCCATCTCACAAGCTGCAAAAGCATGTTCCTTATCTGTTCAAAATAGGTGAGTGGGGTCCTTGTGGTCCAGCTCATGAGTCATTATACTACATATAGTGCCTAAATTGGTTGGCCACCTCCTGCCTCTCTCCAAGGCATGGCCTACTGCTTTCAATAACATTGCCGTCCAATATATCCAACCCAATACGTTGACGAAAACTTGGTTTACGGCGCAGGAAGCAATTACACTCGTTACCACAGTAGGTTACTTGAATCCTCGGGAGGTGCGACGAGAATGAGTTAATCATAAAACAAAACTGTATTGAGTGGTAGGCAAGCATATGGTAGCGGTTATAAGATACGTACGAAAGCCAATACTGCGAGAAGCCTATTACGCTACATGAAGAGATACAAGGAAAAGCATATGAGACGGTGACAAGAGGAAAAATAGAGTGAGATATGAACTTCGACGTTCAGTGGCCGTTGTAGAATGTAGGATGGGATGATTCATCAGCGAAGGGAAGCGGATCCAACTCGAACGGATTTAGATAGTGCGGAGGCCTAGACCTTGACGAATTCTTCCAAGCTTTACGTTCGGTTGATGAGGTTGGTGAAGCAGAATCGGCATTCGAATCAAAAAATAAGGAGGCAATCGACCGGCCGAAGGAAGGGGTTGAAACAGTGTCGGACTCGTC
>Ga0153920_1000658_pt1 | contig 14521 bp, 12 predicted proteins | sample TSNJ004MetaG_FD_104713 | JGI IMG/M metagenome (GOLD analysis project Ga0153920, IMG submission 104713) | Attine ant fungus gardens microbial communities from New Jersey, USA - TSNJ004 MetaG | ecosystem: Host-associated > Fungi > Mycelium > Unclassified | place: USA: New Jersey, Brendon T. Byrne...
CGCTGCGTGGCACCACCGTCAAGGCTCCGCGCATCCGCCAGGTCATTGCCCGCCGCATGCGCGAGTCGCTGGATGTCTCCACCCAGCTGACCCAGGTCCACGAGATCGACATGACCCGCGTGGTCAACCTGCGTGCCAAGGCCAAGGCCGGGTTCAAGGCCACCAACGGCGTGAACCTGACCTACCTGCCGTTCATCGCCAAGGCCGTCGCCGAGGGCCTGAAGCAGCACCCGACGCTGAATGCCGAGTACGACGAGCCGAGCCAGCAGATCACCTACCACAATGCCGAGCACCTGGCATTCGCGGTGGACACCGATCGCGGCCTGCTGGTTCCGGTCGTGGCCAACGCCGGTGACCTGAACCTGGCCGGCCTGGCCTCGAAGATCGCCGATGTCGCCGAGCGCACCCGCAGCAACAAGATCGGTCCCGATGAGCTGGCCGGTGGAACCTTCTCCATCACCAACATCGGTTCGGTCGGCGCGCTGTTCGACACCCCGATCATCAACCAGCCGCAGGTTGCCATCCTGGGCACCGGCGCGATCGTCAAGCGCCCGATGGTCATCACCGACGCCGAAGGCAACGACTCGATTGCCGTGCGCCACATGATGTACCTGTGCCTGACCTACGATCACCGCCTGGTGGACGGCGCCGACGCCGGTCGCTTTCTGCAGACCGTCAAGGCCCGCCTGGAGGGTGGCGCATTCGAAGGTGATCTTGGCCTCTAGGCCCTGATCAGCCCGGCTTGCCGAAGGCCCGCTGACACGCGGCACCGCGTGTTCCAGCGGGCCTTCGGCATTTCTACAATTTGTCGAAGCAGACTATTCTTGAAGCATGACTTTCCTGTTTAACGTTCTGGTAATGCTCCATATCCTGGGTGCTGCGGCCATCTTCGGCGGCTGGCTGGCCAACTTCAAGACCCCTACCGTCAACCTGTGGCAGTGGATTGGCGCACTGACCCAGTTGATCACCGGCCTGGCCCTGGTCGGCGTCATTGAAATGCAAGACGGCACCGTCAACCACATGAAGATCGGCATCAAGCTGGTCATCTCCATCGCCATCGTGGTGACCGCGTTCCTGGGCCGCAAGAAGGTCAAGGCCGGCGAGGAGGTTTCCACTGGCATCGCGCATGCCACCGGCGGCCTGGCCCTGGTGAACATCCTGATCGCCACCCTCTGGAACTAGTCCTCGACAGGCCCGGTTTCATACCCGCTCATGGGATCGCCGTTCGCGGCGGTCCCATTTGTCGTCTCCCGGGCAAGAATCCGCGAGATGAGCCACCGCCCGGTATGCTGGCGCAGTTCGAAGCGGACTCGCTCGGCCCGGGCCTGCTGGGCACGGTGAACATCTTCTTCGCTCGACAGGCTTCGATAGGCGTACGGGTCAAGCACACTATGCGCCTCCAGGACCACGGTGTCCGGGAAGCTTCGCGCCACGACTTCGATCCCGCTCAGTCGGGTTCGCATCCCGGTGACCCCCAGGTCCATATCCTTCAATTCCTGCAGGACCCGGGCATCTTCACCCAGTTGTTTAGCTTCCGGCACATAGAGCTTGGAGAGCGCCTGATAGTCGCCCGAATTGAATGCCCGGTCCCGCGCGTGGGTCAGTTTCAATAAGGCTGCCCCGACGGCGTCCGGTGACTGAGCGCAGGGCGGCAACTGGGCATCGGACTGAATGGAGCAGGTTCGGGAAGCATCCACTGGTGCCTGCTCGCCGTTGGCGGCGTTGGCATCGGTTTGCGACTGCCAGTGATTCACCCCCAGCCCGGCAATGACGACCATGAACAAACCGAGCAATGCCGCGGCGATCAGCCGTCGACCACCGGGCGTGGGTTTCAGGGCGTGCCGGTCCTCGAAGCGTCGGGCTTGTTCCTGGGTGACTTCGGGCCGTTCCGGAACCAATCGTTGCCGACGCTCCGGCCGCGGACGCATGGCCCGGCGTCGGCCGCGGGGTGCTGGCGGATGAATGGTCGCCATCAGGTGTGATGCCTGGGCGGGAACCGATTCAGTCCAGTTCAGTGGTTCGGCCTGCCCGCTGGCGTACAGGCTGCGGGCGAATTGGTCGGCACTGGGACGCGCGGTCGGTTCCGGGTGCAGCGCATCCAGCAGCAGGTCCAGCACGGTTTCCGGCAGATCCTCAAACACCAGCGTCACCGGCGCACGCAGCGCCGGAGGGTCGGGGACCTTGGCGCTGAGCAGGTACCACAGGCAGGCCCCGAGCGCGTAGACATCCCGCGTCTCGCCGTTAGCTACCGGATCGGGCGCTGTTGCCGGTGAGTCCCCTGCTTCCGGCGCGATGAACCCTGGGGTGCCAGCCCTGTGATTATCTTCGCCCAGCAGGTTCACTTCTTGGAAGTCACAAAGCTTGGGCATCCCCTCGGCGGAGAGCAGAATGTTGTTCGGGGACACGTCCCCGTGCGCCAGCCCCTGGGAGTGTAGGCGCGCCACCGACTGGGCGACCGGAGCCAATGCGGTAATCACCTCCCCCAGCGGCAGTGGGCCGCGGGCAGCGACCATTTGGCTCAAGCTGCCCCCGGGACAGTATTCCACCAGCAGCGCCGGCCCCCGGTTGGTCATCACAGTGTCATGAACCTTGATGGTGTGCTGATCGTTGGGCCCGTCGGTCCCCTGCCGGATCGTGGCCAGCGTTTCAGTCTGAGAGGCCAACTTCATGACCAGGAAGCATTGGTCGGCTTCGCGCTGGACGAGCCACACCCGCGAGTCTTCGGCATTATCCAGCGACCTGAGGGTCAGGTAGCCTTCGCATTCGGGCCACGCAAAAGGACTGAGTTCATATTCCATGACTCAGTTGTAAAGCAAACTTGTATTACGCGTTTAAGTTATCCACATTCGTTGTTTCGTTACCAACTAGAGCCCTTTACGCATTAGGCGTAGGCTGAAGCTCATGACGATCGAATTCGAACGACTCGGTCTAGGCGAATCGCTGGTTCCCTACAGGGAAGCCTGGGACTACCAAATACGTCTCCACGACGCCGTGGCTGCCGACGAAGAAACCCCCAGAATCCTTCTGCTGGAACACGAGGCGGTCTACACCGCTGGACGCCGTACCGAAGATGAGCAGTTGCCGCAAGACGGCACCCCCGTGGTTGAGGTTGACCGCGGTGGACAGCTGACGTGGCATGGACCGGGGCAGCTGATCGGGTATCCGATCGTCAAGCTCAAGAAGATCAACGCCATCCGCCTGTATGTTGAAACCCTTGAAGAAGCCTTGATGAACGTCCTGGCCGAACTGGGCATCCGAACCGTCCAGATCAAGGGACGCTCCGGAGTCTGGGTTCCGGGTAACGGCGTGCAGCAGGACCGCAAGATTGCCGCCATCGGCATTCGCATCAACCATGGGGTGACCATGCACGGTTTCGCCCTGAACTGCTCCAACTCCCTGGAACCCTACGAGCAGATCATTGCCTGCGGCATTACCGATGCCGGGGTCACCTCGATCTCCCATGAGCTGGGACGCACCGTGAATCCCGTAGACGTCGCCGACCGGGTGCAAGAAGAGCTGGATCGTCTGCTCACGCCCCAGGTTGTCACCTCCCTCCCGTCGCTTAAGACCTTCCTACTTCCTCAGAAAGAGCAATACACATGAGTGTCGCCCCTGAAGGCCGTCGAATGCTGCGCGTCGAGCAACGCAACTCCAAGGTTCCGGTGGAACGCAAGCCGGAGTGGATCAAGGCCAAACTGAACATCGGACCGGAGTACGTCGGTCTGAAGAACCTGGTCAAGTCCGAAGGACTGCACACGGTTTGCGAAGAGGCTGGCTGCCCCAACATCTTCGAATGCTGGGAGGACCGCGAGGCTTCCTTCCTCATTGGCGGGTCGGAATGCACCCGTCGCTGCGATTTCTGCCAGATTGACACGGGCAAGCCCTCGGCGCTGGACCGCTCGGAGCCGTTCAAGGTCGCCATGAGCGTAAAGAAGATGGATCTGCGCTACGCCACCGTCACCGGCGTGGCCCGTGATGACCTGGAGGATGAGGGCGTGTGGCTGTACGCGGAAACCGTGCGCCGCATTCACCAATTCAACGAGAACACCGGCGTGGAGCTGCTGATTCCCGACTTCTCCGGCAAGCCGGAGAACCTGGACGCGATCTGCGATTCGGCCCCGGAGGTCTACGCCCACAACGTGGAAACCGTGCCGCGCATTTTCAAGCGCATCCGCCCGGCCTTCCGCTATGAACGGTCCATGGACGTCATCACGCACGGTCACAAGCGCGGGCTGATCACCAAGTCCAATCTGATCCTGGGCATGGGCGAGACCCGTGAGGAAATTTCCGAGGCCATGGCGGACCTGCATGAGGCTGGCTGCGACCTGCTGACCATCACCCAGTACCTGCGCCCCACCGAACGCCACCTGCCGGTGGACCGCTGGGTCAAGCCCCAGGAATTCCTGGAGCTGCAGCAGGAAGCAGAGGAGCTCGGGTTCCTGGGGGTCATGTCCGGCCCGCTGGTGCGTTCCTCCTACCGCGCCGGACGCCTGTGGGCCGGGGCAATGCGCAAGAAGGGCCGCGAGATCCCCGAAGCGTTGGCGCACATTGAGTCCTCGGGCAACACCCGCCAGGAAGCAGCCTCCCTGGTCACCAACTAGCGTTGCTGCCCCACGAGGCGCCCTGTAATCCGAGCAAGGTCCCGATCACCACTGTGTGGTCGGGACTTTGCCGTTCCCGGATGGAACGTGGGCAGTGGACTCGGGTAGAATTGAGTCACTATGGCCAAAAACTCCGACAATGTCGCATCCAACACAGACCCGCAGCCCAAGCGTGGCCTGTTCTCGCGCAAACCAAAAGCCGATAAGCCGAATAAAGAGCCCGGTCGCCTGAAGCAAATGGGCCAGGTGTTCCAGATGACTCGCCGCAATGACCCGATGGTCGTGTGGTGGATGTTGCTGGCTGGCCTGGGTGTTGTTGCGGTCGGTCTGCTGATCGGCATCCTGCTGAACAACTGGATCACGATGCTGCTGATCTCGATCCCGTTGGGCTTGTTGGCGGCCATGTTTGTCCTCTCCCGTCGCGCCGAGAAGGCCGCGTTTACGCAGTTGGAGGGACGCCCGGGTGCTGCCGGCGCCGCGATGAGCGTATTGCGCCGCGGCTGGATCCTGAAGCAGGAGCCGGTAGCCGCCAACCGCCACCAGGACCTGGTGTTCCTGGGTGTGGGCCGCGCCGGAGTCGTGCTGGTCACCGAGGGCCCGAACGGCCGTGTTCGCGAGCTGGTCAGCTCCGAGCGCAAGCGCATCGGCCGTGTGCTGCCCAACGTTCCGATCACCGTGATCAATGCCGGCAGCGGCGAGAACCAGACCCCGTTGCCTGAGGTCAGCAAGAAGATGAAGAAGCTTCCCAAGACCTTGTCGAAGCTTGAGGTAAGTGCAGTGGATAAGCGCCTGACCACCCTGAGCGCGAATCGCCTGCCGATTCCGAAGGGGATTGACCCGAACAAGGTGCGTCCGAGCCGTCGCGCCATGCGCGGGCGGTAAACCACCGAATGAAAGCGAGCCGTGCACCCACCGGGGTGCACGGCTCGCTTTCATTTAACCGCAGTGCTTTCCTGACCGGCCGGGTCTTTGCTGCGTGGATCGGGCAGGCTTAGCGGATGCTCACCAGAACGCTGCCTCCGGCGCGGTCGTGCAAGCCCCGCTGGTCGGTGTCCGCGATCAGAGCGGGAATGACCAGGCACAGCAGCACCGAGCGCACCAGACCGGTCAGCGGCTTGATCGCGGTGCCGTCCATGGACTGGACCTGCATGCCCAGCGCCCGATGGCCGATCGAGTGGCCGCTGAATCCAACGGTGATGATCTGGCCCAGGCAGAAGAGCAGCAGGGTGGCCAAGGCGGCGGAATCAAACAGCCACCAGCTCACCAGCATTGCCAGCGCCCAGTCGATGATGATCGCCCCGACACGCCGGGGGAAGCGGGCAATTGAACCGGGCCCCCGCTCGGGTCGTCCCAGTCGCTGTCCGGGCCATTGCTGGGTGTTGAGCTGAGGGGGTCCTTCCAGCCAGGAACCCAAGTCTTTTCGTTCCACTCCCCCAGTTTATCGGGGTTCACTGTGCGAACCCATTGAGTGTGCCCGGCGGCACAGGGCGGGCACTGTAACAGAAGCGAAAAACCCTGCTTTGTAACGCACAAGAAACAATAGAGACACCACTGGGAAACGGATCCTCGGTATTGTAGAGGGGTAGGCAAGGGCAAGCGATCATGATTTGACCGACTTGTTTACCGTTTCAATAGACAACAGGGAGTAACCTGCACATGTTTTCCAGTCCAGAAGAAGCTTTGGCGTACATCGCCGAGGAGGACGTCAAGTTCGTCGATATTCGCTTTACCGACCTACCGGGTGTGCAGCAGCACTTCAACGTTCCTGCAAAGTCAGTGGACGCCGACTTCTTTGTCAACGGCCAGCTCTTTGATGCGTCCTCGATCCGCGGCTTCGCCGGCATCTCCGATTCGGACATGCAGCTGATCCCGGATGTGAAGACCGGCTTCCTCGATCCGTTCCGGATCGAAAAGACCCTGGCATTCAACTTCTCCATCATCAACCCGCGCACCGGTGAGCCCTACCACCGCGATCCGCGCGGCGTGGCCGAGCGCGCCGAAGCCTACCTGGAATCGACGGGCATCGCCGACACCGCGTTCTTCGCCCCGGAAGCCGAGTTCTTCATCTTTGAAGACGTCCGCTACGAATCCAGCCCGCAGGGCGCGTTCTACCAGATCGATTCGGACGAGGCCCCCTGGAACACCGGCCGCAAGGAAGAAGGCGGCAACCAGGGCTACAAGACCCCGTTCAAGGGCGGCTACTTCCCGGTCTCCCCAACCGACAAGCAGGCCGACCTGCGCGACGCGATCTGCGTTGAGCTGGATAATGTCGGGCTGGAAGTTGAGCGCAGCCACCACGAGGTGGGTGCCGCTGGCCAGGCGGAAATCAACTACAAGTTCAACACCATGGTGCACTCGGCCGATGAGCTGATGCTGTTCAAGTACGTGGTGAAGAACGTGGCCGACGCCTGGGGCAAGTCCGCCACCTTCATGCCCAAGCCGGTCTTCGGGGACAACGGTTCGGGCATGCACGTGCACCAGTCGCTGTGGTCCAACGGGGACCCGTTGTTCTACGACGAGAAGGGCTACGCGGGCCTGTCCGACACCGCCCGCTGGTACATTGGCGGACTGCTGAAGCACGCCTCCTCGGTGCTGGCCTTCACCAACCCGACCGTGAACTCCTACCGCCGCCTGGTCAAGGGCTACGAGGCACCGGTGAACATGGTCTACTCGCAGGGCAACCGCTCGGCCGGTATCCGCATCCCGGTCACCGGGTCGAACCCGAAGGCCAAGCGCATCGAGTTCCGCGCCCCGGATGCCTCCTCGAACCCGTACCTGGCGTTCGCGGCCCAGCTGATGGCGGGCCTGGATGGCATCAAGAACCGCATCGAGCCGGCCGAGCCGATCGACAAGGACCTCTACGAGCTGCCCCCGGAGGAAGCCAAGGACATCCAGCGCGCCCCCGAAACCTTGGAGGAGGCGCTGCTGGCCCTGGAGGAGGACTATGAGTACCTGCTCGAAGGCGGAGTGTTCACCGAGGACCTGATCCGCACCTGGATCGAGTACAAGCGCGAGAATGAGATCCGTCCGCTCTCGCTGCGCCCGAACCCGTACGAGTTCGAGCTCTACTACGGCTGCTAGCCCAAAGACGCTGTCCTCCGCCCCTCGGATCTCGGTGAGACGAGCGTAAAAATACCGCAGGCATCGCCTGGGCCCGTGCCCGCGCGATGCCTGCGGTTTTTGCCTGCTAGGGTGAGGCGCATGGATAGCACCCAGTGGATGCCGGTCACCCGTGAGGACCGCGAGGTCGTCGGCTATCTGGAACCGTTGACCGAGGATTTCGACACCGTCCAGCCGCGCAGCGTTCTCGGCCACACCGTGGGGCCGGCGTGTGACTTCCACATTGGTGAAGAGCTGCTGCTGGAACGCGGCATCGCCGAATTGGCAGCCAACTGGCGGCTGCGCGACGCCCCATCGGGGCTGGAGGGCGACCTGGCGATCCTGGAGGTGGGCAGTAACGGGATCGTGCTTGCCGATGCCCTGCGTGCCAAGGCCCTGGAGGCCGGGGCCCGGGCCGTGGTGCAATGGCCGGACACCACTGGCCGACTCACCCGCGCGCAGGGTTAACCGCCCCTAGTCCTCGAAACCGTAGAAGCGCTTTTCAAAGATTGCCCGCGCCCGCCGGGTGGCCTTCAGGTAGTGGTCCTCCAGCTGGTAGCCCTGGTTCGGTTCGTAGCCGCACCAGCGTCCCACCGCCTCCATGTCCCGGGCCGAGCGCGGCAGCACGTCGCTGGAGCGGCCGGAGGTGATGATCTCGGCGCTGCGCACCTTGGTGGCCAGGGTCCATGCCATGTCCAGCGTCTTGACCTCCGATTTGGACAGGTACTTCAGTTCCGCCAAGGCCTTGAGCGCGGCGCGGGTCGTGGTGGTGCGCAGCTGCTCGTGTTCGCAGGCGTACTGCAGCTGGAAGAACTGGACCAGCCATTCCACGTCCGAAAGTGAACCGCGGCCCAGCTTCAGGTGCCGCGCCGGGTCGGCGCCGCGCGGCAGGCGTTCCGCCTCCACCCGGGCCTTGATCTTGCGGATCTCCTTGACCTCCGCCTCCTCCAGTCCCCCGCCGTAGCGGATCGGGTTGATCAGCGCGATGAAGTCTTCACCCAATTGCCGGTCCCCGGCCATCGGCCGGGCGCGCAGCAGCGCCTGGCGTTCCCACACATCCGCCCAGCGGGCATAGTATTCGGCGTAGGAGTCCAGGCTGCGCACCAGGGCCCCGGTCTTTCCTTCCGGGCGCAGGTCCGCGTCGATCACCAGGCGCACCTCCGCCGGGATGGCCGGCTTGAGCGGCCGGGAGACCGCGGCGATCAGCGCGGTGACGATGCGCAGCGCCTGTTCCTGGGCCTGCTGGCCATCCGCCCCGGGCACCGGGCGCTGGACAAACATGACGTCCGCGTCGGAGCCGTAGCCGATCTCCTGCCCGCCCTGCCGGCCCATGGCGATGACCGCCAGGTCAGCGTGCTCCCCATGCTCGGCAACATCCGCGGCGCGCAGCACCCGCAAAATGGCCTCCACGGCGACCGCGTCGATGTCCGAGAGCGCGCGGCCGACCTTGGAGACGTTCATCAGCCCGGCCGCGTCGGCCAGGGCGACGCGCAGGAATTCCTTGCGCCGGGCCACCCGCACTTGGCGGATCGCGGTGTCCGGCTGGCGGTTGCGCCGGATAATCGCATCGCTTTGCTGCTCCAGGGCGGTGCGGTCCAGCGGCTGCAGGGCGCTGTCATTGCCCAGCCAGGCCGCGGCGGTGGATTCCACGGCCAGCAGGTCGGTCAGAAAGCGGGTGTTGGACAGCAGTGCGCTTAGTCGTTCGGCGGCGGCGTTGGTGTCGCGCAGCATCCCCAGGAACCAGTGGGTCTTGCCCAGCGATTCGCTCAGCCGCCGAAAGCCCAGCAGCCCGGCGTCCGGGTCCACACCCTCGGCAAACCAGCCCAGCAGCACGGGCAGCAGCTGGCGCTGCAGCGCCGCCGAACGGGAAACACCACTGGTCAGCGCCTCGATGTGGCGCATGGCCGCCTTCGGGTCCAGGTACCCCAGGGCGCGCAGCCGCGCCTGGGCGCTGGCCGGGGTCAGCCGCACCTCTTCGGTGGTCAGGTTCGAGCTGGTGACCAGCAGTGGGCGGTAGAAAATCAGTTCGTGCAAGGAGCGCACCAGCCGCTTGGTTTCATTCCAGCGCCGCATCAGCTGCGCGGCACTGGTCAACCGGGTGTCCCCGGCGCTGCGGATGGCCCGGGCCAGCACCCGTTGGGCGTGTTCGGTGCGCGGCATCAGATGCGTGCGGCGCAGCTGGGAGAGCTGGATGCGGTGTTCCAGCAGCCGCAGGAAGCGGTAGGCCTCATCGAAGTTCATCGCGTCGGTGCGTCCAATGAACCCCAGCTCGCTCAGCGCCTGGATGGCCAGGGTGGTGGTGGGCACCTGCAGCGCCTGTTCCACCCGTCCGTGCACCAGCTGCAGCAGCTGGACGGTGAACTCCACATCCCGCAGTCCCCCGGGGCCGAGCTTGATCTGCCACTCGACCTCGTCCTTGGCGATGTTGGCGCTGACCCGGCGGCGCATCTTCTGCACCGATTCCACGAACCCGTCGCGTTCGGAGCTGGACCAGACCATCGGGGAGACCATCCGCTCGTAGCGTTCGCCCAGTTCCCGGTCCCCGGCGATGGCCCGGGCCTTGAGCAGCGCCTGGAACTCCCAGGAATGCGCCCAGCGCTGGTAGTAGGCCTCATGGGAGGCCAGGGTGCGGGTCAGTGCCCCCTCCTTGCCTTCGGGGCGCAGGTTGGCATCCACCTCCCACAGCGGCGGTTCCCCGCCGGGCAGCATGATGGTGCGCGCGGTGCCGCTGGCCAGGGTGGTGGCGATCTCGGTGGCCTGCTGTTCTGCCAGTTCCCCCATTCCCTGATGCACGTAGATCACGTCCACGTCGGAGATGTAGTTCAGTTCCCGGGCCCCGCACTTGCCCATGCCGATGATCGCCAGGCGCACCTGGTCGACGTGGTGTTCCCCGTATTGTTCACCGGCTTCGGCCCGGCTGACGGCGAGCGCCGCTTCCAGGGCCGCGGCGGCCAGGTCCGCCAATTCGGCGGCGACCTGAGGCAGGATGTGCTGCGGCTGGCTGGAGCCCAGGTCCCGGTAGGCCAGGTCCAGCAGGGCCAGGCGGTAGGCGGTGCGCAGGGCGCGGCGGGCCGGTTCCCCGCGCTGCCCCGCCACCCAGTGCCCCGAAGGGCTGGGGTAGGCTTCCACGGCCTGCAGCAGCTGTTCAGTCAGGGCCTGGGGCGGGCGCGGCTGGAAATGCTGTTGCGGGGTGTGGGTGATGACCTGCAGGGCCTGCGGGCAGCGGATCAGGAATTCACCCAGCGCGTCGGAGGCCCCCAGCAGCCGGATGAGGGCCTGGCAGCTGTCCGGTTCGCACAGCAGCCTGCCGGTCTGCGGGTGCTTGTCCACCAGGCGCACGGCCAGCAGCAGCGCCTGGTCCGGGTCCGGGGCGTGGGCCATGCTGCGCAGGATCAGGCCGCGGTCCAAATCGGCCAGTTCCGGCGAGTCCAGGAACTGCTTGGCCCGCGTGGTGTCCAGGAAGCCTGTGTTGATCAGTTCCCGCGAACTCGGTGTCATCTGCCTTTCTTCTTTCCCCCGTTGTGCCGATCTGGCCCTAGAGCATGCCCAGGTAGCGGTTCAGCTCCCAGGGGGTGATTTCCTGGCGGTATTCCTCCCATTCGGCCCGCTTGTTGGCCAGGAAGGAGTTGAACACCTGCTCTCCGAGGATGTCGGCCATCAGTTCCGAGTCCTCCAGGGTGCGCAGCGCGTCGTGCAGCGAGCCGGGCAGCGGGTCATGTCCCGAGGCGCGGCGTTCGGCGGTGGACAGGCTCCACACGTCATCCTCGGTGGGGTCCTCCAGCTCGTAGCCCTCGTGGATGCCCTTCAGCCCGGCGCCCAGCAGGCACGCGTAGGCCAGGTAGGGGTTCGCGGCGGAGTCGATGCCGCGGTATTCCACCCGGGCGCTTTGGCCCTTGCCGGGCTTGTACAGCGGCACCCGCACCAGGGCGGAGCGGTTGTTGTGACCCCAGGACAGGTGACTGGGGGCCTCTCCCCCGCCCCACAGCCGCTTGTAGGAGTTCACGAACTGGCTGGTGACCGCGGTCAGCTCCTTGGCGTGGTGCAGGATGCCGGCAATGAAGGAGCGGGCCACATCGGAGAGCTGGTATTCGCGCCCGGCCTCGAAGAAGGCGTTGGAGTCGCCTTCGAAGAGTGAAAAATGGGTGTGCATCCCACTGCCGGGGTGTTCGGCAAAGGGCTTGGGCATGAAGGTGGCGTACAGCCCCTTCTGCATGGCCATCTCCTTGATGACGGTGCGGAAGGTCATGATGTTGTCCGCCGTCTGCAGGGCATCGGCGTAGCGCAGGTCGATTTCGTTTTGCCCCGGGCCGGTCTCATGGTGGGAGAACTCCACGGAGATGCCCAGCGCCTCCAGGGTGGTCACCGACAGCCGGCGGAAGTCCTGGCCAACCCCGTCCGGGACGTGGTCGAAGTAGCCGGCGTTGTCGATCGGCACCGGGCGCCCGTGCGGTCCCAACTCTGCGGACTGCAGCAGGTAGAACTCGATCTCCGGGTGGGTGTAGCAGGTGAAGCCGAGCTTGGAGGCCTCATCGAGCTGGCGCTTGAGCACGTGGCGCGGGTCCGCGGTGGAGGGGGTGCCCTCCGGGGTGAGGATGTCGCAGAACATGCGGCTGGTCGGCTCCACCTCACCGCGCCAGGGCAGCAGCTGGAAGGTGGAGGGATCCGGCTGCAGCAGCATGTCCGATTCGTAGATGCGCGAGAGCCCCTCGATGGAGGAACCGTCAAAGCCCAGCCCCTCGGCGAACGCGTCCTCCACCTCGGCCGGTGCCAGCGCCACGGACTTCAGTGAACCGACCACATCGGTGAACCACAACCGCACGAATCTGACGTCGCGTTCCTCAATGGTGCGCAGTACGAATTCCTGCTGACGATCCATCTCTTACCGCCTTGCCTGTCGGGTGCGTGCGCCGGGCCTGACTCGCCGCGGCCATTTCTGCTCTGTTGCAAGACTATACGTTTTTGCACCGCGACGCCGGTGCAAGCGGCCATGCCAGCGGGCATTGCCGGTCCCAAGTGCGCTAAGGTCTTGCTATGCCTCAACCCTATCTCTCAGACCCTGCCACGCGCCCCGCACGCATCCGCATCGGGCACCTGGCCGAAGCGAAGAAACGCGGCGAGAAGTTCTCGATGCTCACCTGCTATGACCGGATGCTGGCCGAAGTGTTCGACGAGGCCGGCATCGAGATCCTGCTGGTTGGCGACTCGGCGGCGAACACGGTCATGGGCTACGACTCGACCCTGCGCATCAGCATGGATGAGATGATCACCTTCTCCAAGGCGGTGGTCAACGGCGCCAAGCGGGCGCTGGTCGTGGCCGACCTGCCCTTTGGCAGCTACGAGCAGTCCCCCGCCCAGGCGGTGGAATCGGCGGTCAGGCTGATGAAGGAAGCCGGGGTGCACGCGGTGAAGATGGAGGGCGACGCCCGCCATGCCGGGCACGTGCACGCCATGGTCGGAGCCGGGGTGCCGGTGATCGCTCACATCGGCTTCACCCCGCAGTCCGAGCACGCCTTGGGCGGCTACCGGGTACAGGGCCGCGGGGACGCGGCCGATGCGCTGCTTGAGGACGCGGTGGCGCTGCAGGATGCTGGCGCCTTTGCGGTGCTGCTGGAGATGGTGCCCAGCCCGGCCGCTGCGAAGGTGGAGGCGGCGCTGCGCGTGCCCACGATCGGCATCGGCGCCGGGAACTCGACCACCGGGCAGGTGCTGGTGTGGCAGGACATGCTGGGCCTGGGCTCCGGGCGCACCCCGCGTTTCGTGAAGCAGTATGCGAACCTGCGTGAAATCGTTTCCGGGGCGGTGGGCCAGTACCACCGGGATGTGGCCGATGGCAGCTTCCCCAGCGCGCAGTACGAATTCGACAAGTAGCCAAAAAACCTACCCGGCGCGTCCGGAACCGGCAGCGGCCGCCCCTGAGGCGGCCGCTGCCGGTTTTAACGGCTATTCGTCCTCTTCGTCTTCCGCGTCCCAGGCCTCATTGCGCGCCTGGACCTTGGCCATCGCGTTGCGGGCCTCGTCCTCCGTGGCATAGGGACCCAGCAGTTTCGTCCAATCGGACTGCGGGCCTTTTTCGATGCCCCCGGTTTCCACGTTGTACCAGTACTGGCCTTCGCTCATGGTCTCTTCCTTCCTTGTTGCCCGCTCTTGGCGCAGCGGCGCGCCCATCACCCCCTTTGGTGGCGTGGAACAGTCACCGCTCTCACCGCCAGCCTAGTGCCCGGTCGGGTTGCTGTCATTGAACCTTGAAGCGCGTCCCCAGCGGGTGTGGCACCGTTCCCAGCCCGACGGGTGTGCCGCAGCAGGCAGATTCTGCCCGGGCGCCATGGCTAGAATAAAAATATGACTACTGCCGCAACAGCCCCCATTGGAAACCTCACTCCAGGCGTCGTCGGCCCACAACTGAAGGTGCCGGCGGATATCGCCCGCCCCGAATACGTGGGCAAGCCGGAGCCGACCTCGCACCGCCACCCGGACGTCAACACCCCGGAGATGATTGAGCGGATCCGTGTCGCTTCGAGGATTGCGGCGCAGGCGCTGGCCGAGGTGGGCAAGGCCTGCCAGCCGGGGGTGACCACGGCGGAACTGGACCGGATCGGGCACGAGTACATGATCGATCATGGCGCCTACCCCTCCACCCTGGGCTACCGGGGCTTCCCGAAGTCGGTGTGCTCCTCGATCAACGAGGTCATCTGCCACGGCATCCCGGATGACACCGTGCTGCGGGACGGGGACATCATCAACATCGACGTGACCGCCTACATTGACGGCGTGCATGGCGACAACAACGCCACCTTCCTGGTGGGAGACGTGGATGAGGAATC
>Ga0153920_1000667_pt1 | contig 14453 bp, 15 predicted proteins | sample TSNJ004MetaG_FD_104713 | JGI IMG/M metagenome (GOLD analysis project Ga0153920, IMG submission 104713) | Attine ant fungus gardens microbial communities from New Jersey, USA - TSNJ004 MetaG | ecosystem: Host-associated > Fungi > Mycelium > Unclassified | place: USA: New Jersey, Brendon T. Byrne...
GTATCTCATGATGAAATGGCACAGCGATATCAAATGCAGCAGCAGCAAAGGGGACAAACACCCCAGAGCCACCAGCATATGTATGGTGGAATTCAGCAGCAGTCTCAACATCCACAACAAAATCCTCAACAACAGCAGAGGCGATCAAGCTGGTTAGCAGGAATGCCCGCCCCGGGTGCTCCTCAGCCTCCGATTGCACCTCCTGCGCAACCCATGTACTCATCTGTGACTCCGCCTCCGCCGCAACTCATGAACATGTACCAGGTGCCACCACCTCCACCGATTCCTCAATCTGGTTATGTGACAGCTACTTCTGGACAAGGGATGTATAATCAGTATTCCCAGCAGTCGTCCACAGGCTTCCAACAGCCGGCACCACAGCAACAGCAAGTACAGACTGCTTATGCTGTAATGAACAATACGTTGGTCGGCCGACAACAAAGGGCCAATAGCATCAACGGAAATGGATTCAACGGGAGAAATCCCCCTTCAAGTCATTCTTCGAGCTCGTTAGCTGTTCGAAACGGAGGTGGAGATGGATATAGAGTTCCCAGTCCAGGGCCTGAAGCATCTATGCATGTTGGAAGATCGCCAAGCCCTCAGTCTGTGGTCCACCAGATGCTGCCACAGGTCCAACAAGTTCATCAACTAGCCTCGCAAACTCCGATGACGCATCAATACCAGTCCATGCAACAAGTACCTGTTTCTGCCTCACAGTCAATACAGCAACAAATGCAAGGGCAAGGACAGGGACAACTGACCCATACACGATTCAGTGTTGCACCCCAACAGCAGATTAGACAGACGACTGAAGATGGGAAACAGATCATGTTTTACGGTACGTCATACTAATTGCGAACATTTTTGATGTTTCTATTTTACTTTTTACCCCTATCATTTCGGTCTCTCTACCGACATGCCTGCTGTGTTTGTGAGAAACGTGAAATTCCTGTGCTTCACCCTTTATTTCTTCTGTCTGAACCTTGATCAAAAATACTGACTGATTCGACATATCTCTATCCGTTTACAGTCAAAGCGTTGTATGATTATCAGGCGACCATAGATGAAGAGTTTGACTTCCAAACGGGCGATATCATTGCTGTCACTGCAACTCCAGATGACGGATGGTGGAGTGGAGAATTGTTAGACGAAGCTAGGAGGCAGAGAGGAAGATACATTTTTCCCAGCAATTTTGTTTGCCTGTTTTGAGAGAAGGTTGACTAAAAGTCAGACGGACTCAAAATTTGTCTCGCTGAACCTGAGTCTTGTGATGTGTAAATAGCTAATCGGCTGCAAGCAGCTGGGATTGTTTATTGCTTTAATTGTGTTACATCTTTTCGTCATCTTGTCAAACAAACTTACATTAATGCTTTGTGACTAACTCCCCCGTTCGTTTTTATGGTTTTTTGTACGGTGTTTATTCTATTACCGACTGACCTCCTAAGCCCAGGAGTTCACACAGACCCCCTGTTGACCGCCGTTGTAATAATATATCTAGATAGTCGATACATCCACACGTACATCCGCACATCCACACGCCACTGAGTAAGCCATTTTTGGACATAACATATGGCTGATGATTGATAATTGTTTCTACCTTTTCTCCAAGAGTACGGGGATTGAGTGGAGGCCCGACGCCTCAGGGATGGTTGAGGCTTGATACTTCCGATTGCTGTGTTTGTTTGTGACACATAATCGATGGGACCTCTATCGTTCATATTTTATTGATTAAGGCTGTTCCTTGTCTTTCGCAATTGTTCAGATTGGAGCAATCAGATGGCATATTTATAACGTCGGTAAACGGAAGACAGTATGTTCGTATTCGCATTTTGCGACAAGCAAGGTGATTTGTGATGTAAGTGCAGTGCATATTTGGCTTTCTACTGTTTTGAACCGACGTTTGCACGGGCTGTATGATTTCTTTATTTAGAACGAGATGCGGCCCTTCCATATAAAAGCCATTTCAGCTCGGTATAGATTCCTTATATCTCACCCCCATGCGAGCTACCATCTCTCTGTATGAGCATCCAGTCCTCTGTGACTCAGACATCTGGTCTTCGGGCCCTGCGAGCACCAAGAGCGGACGTACTGCCATCGTTCTGGGTGTTATCTCAATAGTTACAGCATCCACTCTTGCCGTCGTGCAGTATACTGGACTCGCTTCCTCCAAGTGGGTTTTGGATCTTTTCTCAGCTTTGCGGTGATATACGGTGAGATTGGCAGTGACGACTCAAATGGCTGGTTAGAGCAGCAGCTCTGATCGTCTCTTGTCCTTTCTCACTATCCCTGTACTCGTGTGCTAACTTTTCTGCACAGCCTGGCGCTGTATCATGTACATTCAATACTCGGCACGCCTTGATCACGCACTTTGCCGCTTGATCCTCTAATACTTCGCAATTCGTTTTCGCAATTCGTTTCGCATCCACCCCTATCTCTTTCCACAAACTACGTCCGCTTGCTATCCCTCCTTTCTTGTTTCTCATATAATACGTAATCGCCCTTGGACCTTTCTTACGAGACGCAGATGGCTGTGCTCTATTTGGAACCGGTGATGCAGCGGTTGATCCACTATGGTCCGGCAAGGATGGTACTTTTGATTATCTCCTTTCTCCCGGGTCTCCTCGGATAGTGATTTTTTTCTGCACTTCATAGCTTTGCGCTGATTCCAATCTTTGAACCCTTTCGTTTCCGCTCTTCTCGATGTACAACCTTCCCATCGTCATTGTCACCTTATTTGATTTATTGTTCCATGTTACGTGTACTTTACTTACCTATTTTCGCAATTATCTTAATTGGTAGCAACCTAGTCAAATTGACCTAAAGTGACACCGTTTATACGTAGTATCTTATACTTGCTTTGATAAATCCATCCGATCTGAAATAATGTTCCCAAGGAATGAAAATATCCGGTGTTCGGTCTATTCCATGTTGTGTGAGAGTAAATTGCCAGTACTGGGTGACTCGTAAGAATTCTGAGGATGTAGTGCACATGTGAAATTCCAATCTGAGAAAATCTGGGAAAATGAGTGGAAAATGAGTTTACAGGTGTGATATCACACTATGTTGCATTCAAGTTACATACTGACTTCATCACACGACCTTTAGTAGCTCATACAGGAGAAATAAGAAAAAGATTAGTGTGTTTAATCCAAGGAGACAACATCTGTATATAGTATGTGACCTTGATCTGATCTACAATGGAGATTTTTATAAATGGTATAGCCCAATGATATCTCTAACTGAAGATAGGTATCAGGAAGGGAAAGTCTGAGACACTCTGAAATTTAAGATTCAACTCGGCATGGAGCAGCAGTAGAAAATCTGTGACCTCAGATTTTCTCAGACTGCTTACGGGAAGTCACCCACTAGTCACCCACTATTGGCTTAGCGTTGTTTTGACTTTGTTCGAAAATGGTTAGATGAATGATTCAATATTGGTTACAAGGAAAGTAATGGACTTGGGGAAACGTAAAGATGAGTCGAGTTTTGTATTCGTTACACATCTTTACTACTTGAGGGTCAATTAAGGGGATCTCTTTCTAATGCGTCGGAGGTCCTCGACTCAGAAGATGGCTCACGTGTTCTAGGTGATGAAGAGTGTAAAGTACGAGGGGAAGGTTTTTGCGAAGCTTGAATCGTATGTACCACTGTGCATTACCGTTATTCTGGGTCAGGGAACAAGACTCCGGTTAACTCAACTCAACGGCAGGATAGTATAGACACCCATTCAGCCCAGAAAACCATCATTCACGCACTAGATCCACATGCTCAAATCACACGCACGGCGAACAAGTGCATAAAACCATAAAATGAGGTAGCCGATGCCATCTTGCCGTCGGTGATCAAGGTTGACCTGATCAGGAGGGATAAGATGCATCCATTACAGGGACCTAGGTATCTCCTATGTGAATAGGAAGAAAGTGAGAACGATTCTCAAAGAGGGAGGGAAGAGATCAATGACGGCGGAATCGAATGAGGAACAAGATTACATCTGCTGTATCCTCTGCTGCACACGCTCCTTTACTGTTTGGTAAGCGCTTAGAATCGTTTGTTCATTGATCACGATCTCAGTCGTATCTGGGCGTGGGCGACTGACGCGGGAAGCAATAGCCGCTGCATCTGTGTCTACAATGATTCTATCACTCTCGGCATAAGGATAGGTAACGCAAGTGGAGAAAGGAATGCCATACCCATCATCAACGGTTTCGTCCAAACATAACAAAACCAGATCCAAGTTTTCCAATACAGCCCGCTTCTCAAGTGAGTTCCGAAGGAGCATTGATAACGCATCAATGAGAGACGTCAGTGCCGCTGAAAGCATAAGTTCATTCTCGGTCGGACCAGCGATGAAGTAAAGAATGAGGTCTAGGGAGTGCTTGTACACCGCTAGATGTGAATCATAAAGGATTATATCACCTAGGAGGGATCTAGGAATCAGCACACGCATCGTAAGTAGTTTCGCCTCGAAACAACAGACTTACCTCCAGCTTTCTTTGTCTTCTGCCAAAGCCCTTTCTCAAATGCCTTTTGATCTTTGAGGGTGTTGAATTCTTTTGATTCGCCATCGGGATGGCTTCGAGGATGATAGTATTTTGCGAGGACACGATTTCCTTCTGAATCAATAATGACGAAAGCTTGAATGCTATAAAGGGAGAGGTTCATGGTGTTGTTCCGTAATAAAATGCGATTGGGGGCAAATGTGATCTCGTGATCGACACATCCCATCACTACATCACAAGTGCCTTTGCCCTTGCTACGCTCATGTTAGTCGAATAACCGAATGGATAGTTTTGAAGTTCAAGATGTACTCTACTTGGCCTCATCGTTCCCCATCGACTTGCATGCTTACTATCACTCTAAGCCTATGTCCTCAAAAATTCACCGATACTTCTGTAGGATGAAGCAGACATAGGAAATAGGCTTGAAACACAGTTGTTTCTTGTATGAGAGATGAGACAGGCCATCTCACTGTTGATCCATGTGTTGTCTTCCGTCTTGCTGACATGGAACTAGTCCCTACCTCTATCTTTGGTTGCCCAAATTTCTGTCTTCGTGACCAGATCATTACAAAGGAAAATGTCGTTCTGCTATCCAGTAGCCGGATTGTACCAATCAGTAAAGTCCTAAGATCTGGCTGCACCCAACAGCGTAACGTATATATTCATTATACCATTGACAAATGTCATGATCAACCTCCCAGGATTAATCTGTTGTCAACTCAAGGTTCATCAAAGTCTTTCCGATTGAAAGACTTGAGCCGGAACAATGGCATAACTGTAAGAACATCGGTTTAGGTTTCACAGACTGCTGCTCACTTATATCATAAAGTGTAAGTAGTCCTGATCTCCTTCAATATTCCATGTTGTGAGAAGGCACGATCAAGGACAATATCAAAGCAAGGACTTAACGAACGTGTAATGGTATTGTGCAAAGAAACGTGTCTCAGGTAAGAAGTGATGAGTCACACCCTAGAATGTGCCTTCAGACTTTATATCTGTGCTATAGCTGCACATGTAAAAATCTGAATAGACAGATTTTCGCACCATTTTTTTAAACCAGCAATTTGTTACACTTTCACAACATTAATCTTGATGACACATACTAGAAGATTATTTAAATTGTTTTGACAGCTTTTAGAGCTTCGGACGAAGTTTCCAGTGAAGTATCTCATCATAGAGAATATCGACAAGTGATAGGATTCCTCTGCAATCTAGTGATTCAAAAAAGGTGAATATATGGTCTCTGTCTCAACATGTCAGGCTGTGGCGTTGCAAATATGCACATAATGTGAACTGCGATCGAGCACCACGTTACAAATCTATGATATTAAAAAGTATCTACATGACATAATAACGTCCAAAATCATGTCACAGACTGATATCGAAAGTTCCTAGATTCCCTCAGAATCCCTGCAGGAAATCATTCATTGCTGTTGTGTGAGGTATGTTCTCAGACCTAACTCCTTCTTTATTTAGTAGTTAATCAGTACTCTCGCATGACGGATAGTTCCTTTCAGGAACTGAATGTTTACCCCTTATATCTGAATCTCATAAATCAGTTACAACCGGCTTCATTGTTGATAATCACACGTGGCCTCATTCAGGGTCCCAGCACTTGTTGTGGACCAGAAATTCTGAAGAAAAAGTAACGACACGTGCGCGTCTCCAATGGAGGGCTGTCTTATAAAAACTGACGGACTTCTGGAGGTAGTGTCTGCTCTTAGGGATTTTGATCTTCGGATGAGACTTATAGTTTCCTCTTTTGTTGGTTTGGCGGTCCTCGGACTGGCTCAGGGGTGTGGACACGACCATAGTCACGGGCACCAACCACCACCACCACCCAAGGTTCAACTCACACCACCAACGCGCCAACTAGTATGGGGAGATATTAACATCATTCATACCACTGACAGCCATGGTTGGCTTCTGGGTCATCAAAAAACTTCGTTCCCTGAACCCAATTACAGGTGTGCGACACCAATTCCCGTGATATTGTGTCAGGCCGCTGAACTGTTCCTTCCAGTGCTGATTTGGGTGATTTTGCTTCATTCGTTAGTCACATGAAAGAAGCGGCCGACGTAAGTTAATACTAATCTTATGCCCCCGAGTACTAGTGATATCTCACATGTGTATCAATGTTAGAAACGTGGTGTGGATTTGCTGTTAGTTGATAGTGGGGATTTACATGATGGAAAGTGGCTTCGGTTCGTTAATGATTCATATCAGCTGAAAGGTGATATAGGTACTGGACTCACTGATGGATTTCCACCTGGTGGAGTTGACGCCCATGATGTATGTTTAAATCCTCGTTATTTCCTTGCTCAGCTCTTTACATCAAGCATAGGCCAATAAATTTATCAAGAAGCTTCCCTATGATGTTATGGTCATTGGAAAGTGAGTCTATGGATTGAGCTCTGGAAACCTAGCGCATTTATGCTGTGAATCAGCCATGAATTATATATCTACAACAATACACTTGATATGTGCGTATCTTGGTTCATTGACAGGACAGATACACTCAATGGACCACTTCCGAAGGTACCAAAACTTCGTTCCTGCACTGAACGGACGTTACCTCTCATCTAATGTGAATATCACCATTCCGACGCTGTGTGGGCAAAATGTCAGTGTACCAGTGGGCGGTATGTCGACTTCATGTTCAATCAATCTTCTGAAGATAACTGATTCATCAATTGCAGACCGTTTCGTAAAATTCCAAACCGAGCAGTGAGTATGCTGACATTCATTATCACCAACCTAACCATGCACCAGCGGTCGCAAGATTACTGCTCTTGGTGTTCTCTATGATTTCACGGACAATGACGTTGGCACGACAGTGCAATCAGTTGCTAATATGGTTAATGAAACCTGGGCAAGTGGCTTGATATGACTTGTAATGTGTACAGCCGTTTATCTACTTCTAGTTTAAGGACGCGATTCAGGATGAACCTGATGTGTTTCTACTCGTTGGGTGAGCTCATCCCAAATCTTCTATGGCATGTCACGCTAAAATGCTTGTCAGGCACATGCCAGTCTCCCGTGATAATTGTCAGCACTTTTCTTGATGTGGACACCAGCAATTAAAATGAAATTGAATCTAGGGCCGCTTGTTTTCAACGCCATTCGTGCTATCCACGCAACAACTCCCATTCTAATCCTCGGAGGTCAGTATCACTCTGTCCAGTGGTATGCAAGAAACTGAGGTCTTTGTCCAGGTCACACCCACATTCGCGATTGTAGTGCGTATCACAGCTGTAACAATGTATTGATCTGATCCCTAGATGAAACGTGCGATCAGTACAACTTGACCAAAGGTCTATGTCATTGGAAAGCGGCCGTTACATGGAAACAGTTGGTATGTCCTTTGAAATCAGATGGTGATGGATTTGAACGTTTTCGCAGGTTGGCTGAGTGTGTATCATACTATCGATCCCATGCTCCCGTGTGACCTTTGAATCAGGTGCCAAGCTGGACAAAAAGGGTAGTAAAGAAGCTATCCAATTCAGCAGAAGATACCTTGATACCAATCGCATCACATATGAAGTATGCTCCCCCTACCTAATTTTTTACTCTGAAAACCAACTCCAGCATCAAGTTCCACACTAAAACAAATGGACACGACTTTGACACATCTCTAGGCGAACAAATTTCCAGCGGCCTCCAGGAACTGAGCTCTCGCTTCGACCTCAGTGCTCAGTTTGGGACTGCGCCTCAAGATTACAAGCTCTTCACGTAGGTTGGATTGATAATCACACCTCATTGCCGATCTAAAGATAAAAATTAGAGTACCATACCCCTCAAACAGCTCCCTCTTTTCCCTTTTCATTAGTAAAGTCATGCCTGTAGCACTCCAGCTTAACAACAGTGAAGCCTCCAAGCCTGCATTGTTTATCACCAATTCGGGCTCTTTAAGATTCGATCTGTACGCTGGACCTTTCACCAAGAATGATCAGTTGACCGTTTCACCGTTTATGGACTCTTTCCGTTTCTTGTCAAATGTCCCGCTCAGCGTTGCTGAAACGACTGTGAATACTTTGAACAAGGCAGGTGCTAATGAAAGGAGGACCCCAACCTCCACCAGTGGTCTTAGCCACTATGAATCAATAAAGGGATATGCAAAAGGAGACGTCGAGGGCGTCTACAAAGCATGGATGATGGGAATGATGGATAGGTCGACTGGTATGGAGAGGAGGGCAACGTCTGCGAACTTGACCCTTGGGTATGTGACGAAGGATGTCAGTACTTTGAGTTTTCTTTCTTGATCTTATAAAAACTAATCTTCATTTCCTCTCGGTAGTCTTGCCCTGGTGTAGGCGATGATACCCTCCATGTTGCCCTTCCTTTCTTCAACCCCCCGGATTTCCTTGCCTCAGATCCGCCGTCCGGTGTGACATCTGATACACCGATTGATTTCGTATTTGTCGATTTCATTCAGGATCAATTGCTTGAGATTGTTAACAGTGTGCAGAAAGACAAGGTGTATACGGCAGCTGATACCCAGCTGTACTCCCCAGTCTTGTCGAGTGCTGTCTTGGGTGTGTACGCGCAGCAGGAATGGAACTGAGGGACTTTATGGACATCAGCTTATACGTGTTTGGACTCATATCCGATATCTTGGTTCATATCTTGGTTCGCATTGACTTAGTATACTTCAGTTCAGTGTAATCATAGTATGTACGTTACCTCAGAGCCCTGCAACACTTCGATGTCGACAACGAGACTTCACATGATATAGACTGAGGTTTGCAGGCAGGACGACATGCACGACGACATGCGGCTGCCGTAGGTTGAATGAGATCGGTCAACAACGGCACGTGTGAGGAGTGAGTACGAGACCAGAAAGCAAGCAAGTGGGGGTTAATTTACGAAACGAAACAGTTACGGTATATTTAAATGAATGGCTAAATCATGATCATAGAGAAATGACTGCAAAGGTACTCACCCGACGGGTACTCGACCCCAGAGATAGATATATCCGCAGGGTACTCAAGAATGCATTCAATCTAAAATAGGTGTCGTGGCGTTACCAAAATAAGAAACGTCGAGTAGGTTCCACCTACGAACCCATGAGATCAGACGTAGTGGAAGAAGAAATTCGTTGACGATATTCTTTTATCGGCGAGTGTCCGATCTTTTAAACCCAAGCTTTCAGAAGTGCAAGATACGAGCATCAGAGTTGTGTTGATGTGTAGAAATTGGATCGGCATTCATTAGTGTATAGGCATGCCGGTCCGGGAACATCCTGTTGCTAATGACAATATTTTATGTCTTCATCAAGTGACAAAAGGCCTTCAGCAAAAAGATGTTTCCGTCAATGAGAATGATAAATACCAGATAACCACTACGTATTTTTTTCAGATGCATTTTGTAACTGATAGCTTACAAACGTGAAGCATAGATGATAAGAACTAAGACTCTTTGGGCTGTCTGAGAGGTGAAAGGAAGGGGAAGAAGAGTAGACAGTAGGTACAACTGAAAAAGCGAGAATTTGGATAAATGCTCAAAGATGATGAAGAACAGATCGTTGTTCCTGGGACTAAGATGAATTGGGCAGACTCGTGGAACACAGATCTATTACAACTGACCGTGGATGTACGAACCAAGGGCATTCACTGAGATCAACAAAGCCTCAATCTCGCCGACGTGGCCTCCTGCTCGGTGTTTGAAATATGACAGTCTCATATTTATCGTCCGAATTGCCGCCAGCTTTACGACCTGGTTGTAGAAGAAACACATCAGGGGAACTATCTAGCATCCACGCATCGTCATCATCAGTCTTGTCGGTACGTGTGCCAAAAAGGCCCTGATTGCTTTGCCGCGTGCCGAAAACATCGTTTGAAGATGTGGGATCACAATTAGACAGAGACGCCTTTCTACCAACGACACGAGGCTTTTGAGGTGTATCCTCTACTAAAATAATTTCAGTTTTTCCGGTTTGTAGTTTGCCATATCCGTTGGACTGAAGATCAGAAGTCGTCTTGGATATCTTGGGTTTGGGTTTGGGTTTGAATGTTCGCGACATACTAACTTCGCGATTTAAGGCACGTTTCTTCCCTGGACCAATGCTGACAGAACGTTCACGCTCTTCCCTCTCCTGCGCAAGTGATACGGAGAGCGAACAGGACCGCACACGACTTAGGGAGCGTGAGCTGGCCGTCGAAGAGACCAAATCACTTGTGGATATCGGTAACGAAGGGACCACCAGAAGCTCAGGAGAGGAAGATCGTGAGGTTGTCGCAGTGTCGATATCAGAAAAAGGTGAATTTGGAAAGACTTTTGATCTCAGCAATGAACATAGTTCAGGCAGGAGTGATTTGAACCTATGAGATTGCACATGAGGCAAAGGAAAACAAAAGTGTATCCACTCACGCAGCTTCTACTACATCCTCACAAAAGAGTTGAGCCCAATCCCGTTCATTACGATTGAGTTGCGACTCCTCTGTTGATAAATGGCTGGTCAACTGCAACATGGACAACTTGTCCATCAAGTTCTCTAGTCGTTCCTCCAATGAGGCTGAAGGGACATGTATCTTCTTTCTAGACCGCTTTCTCTTCTTGGGATGTGCGATCACAGGTTCTGGTGCGATCGAGAGTTTCATCATGTAAAGTAATATCTGTATTTGCACTCTTATCAGACTTTGACACATGTCATATGGTATTTGACAGTAAAATACGCACTCGCGTTTCTCTAGGCGCTCAAGCCAGTTCTGCCTCCACGTGGCATCCATCCAAGGCTCCAAAATCCCATTCTCAACCAGGTCGGATGCCTCTCTGTCGTCCACTTTCTCGTGCTGCAATGCATACCACATCATACTTTCTTCTATCTCTCCAGCACCCCCACCATCCTGGAGGATCTGAAGCAGTTCCACATGAAATTTGTTGGTGATTGTGCGCGTTGTTTGAAGTAATGGCTCCAGCAATGAATGAAGAGAGTGATTGGATTGACCGGACGAGGGGAAATCTGGGACGCGGCGCAAGGACGGTATAAAAAACTGGAGCGGTACGATAGACTAATTTCAAATTTCAGGACAAAAAATCAACGGATGAGGCTTGGTCCATCACCTCTGGGAACCATAGAAATTGCAAGTAAGTCTGAGTTATGAATTGATCGGCAGTTTCTTGTTGTAGATCAAATGGAAAATCAGCTGCGATAGCCTTTTCTTGAGTGGCAGTCCACGGACGGCTCTCTGTAAATTCTAGGGAGTAGTGCGGGGGACTTATTAGAGTCATAGCGAAATTGCTGAAATGACAATTGACTTTAGACCCTGATACGTCACGTGCCCCCTTTGGATTCAGCATTTCTATTCCGCAACAAGCAAACTAGCACTAAGACGCGGAGGGCTACAAAGAGCCCGATGTCTGGGGCATATCTATGGGGACGTGCCCCCTTTTTTTGATTCAAGATTTCTGTTCCACAACTAGTGTTAAGACATGGAGGGCCTGAACCGGGCCCAGCAGGGGGTGTATCTATGAGAGGCATAAATCCAGAGGTGGAGTGTGTGAGCAAAGTTTGCTGGCAGATGGTAGAGATGGGAGTGTGTTTGCAGTAGCTGAAAAAGGGAATTATTCATTGCACCTGAGCAATTGATGCCATAGAGGCCTCAGACCCCCCTCAGAGTAGCTCTCCAGGGGTCTATCATCAACAGTAGGTTTCTATTGGGTAGGGGTTCTCCATCAAAAATTTCTAACGCGGTACTCGAGCGCAGTCCCCGGTAAAGTACAAGTACTCTATAATTGATCACAGACTACTAGAAAAGGACAAAAGAAAAAAAGGATCACTCAAACCTGATCCGGGCATAGATAAAGAAAAGAGAACAGAAAAGGAAGAAGAAAAGAAAGCCTATATAGAGTTTCTAGTCCAGGCAAACGCAGCGGGATCGTCTGTCAAGAATTGAATCAAGTTTTGATAACCGTACGATCTTCAGGGCTGTAAATGATATGACGACAGTTATGTGGCCTTCACCTCATAGGGCAAATCCTCCGCTGTCACATGCAAATTGATCTATCGAGGAATAGGAGCCTCAATCCAGAAATCCACTTTTATCGATAGAGCCAGATATCAAAATGGAAATACTCATCAGACTCACCAGAAACGTGCGCAATATGTACCAGAGTTCAACATTCCTACTTTTCCCTCCATTCTGTGCCTTTCCTCATCAACACTGCGATGGACAAGAACGACAAAGTGCTGTATATGACTCCATCAGCCATTTATTTTATTCCTGGTCTCCACTTGTTATTCACCAGATGCTTGCAAAAACTACAAATGCCCATTGAAAACCAACCTGAAGTGAACGAAATCCAGTCATCTACAAGCGCCGAACTATAAGGATTCAGTCTATCTGCTCCCACTTACGCGTTCACCAAATGGAATTCTAGTCGCATTAAAGCTCAAAAGCTGAACAGATTGAAGCTCTTTGGACTGACATACTCATAAAATGTTAATGCAACCAATAATAACACTTTGACAAAGCTAGTCATCTATGAGTGAAGCATTTAAACGATCTATCCACGAACGTACTTCAAACATTGGCTAACGTCGTTGCTCTGAGTAGGAAAACAGTCGCTGCAAGTATACGTAAAGCAAATGGTCGAAGTAATTTGCACTTATCCGCACTAATAAGCCTCAAACGTAATATCCTAGCAACGTGAAAAACTTACCACCGATGCAAGCGAATCCTGGAAATGTATTGCAGGTGGATTACAGGTAAAATGCTCATTTTTGCTTATCTGTGAATAGACATGCGCCTTACCAATTGCCACACAAGGTGCTATAAATGTTCTGGTATAGCGAATTGTAAATCCAACTTGAGTTTGGCATCAGTGGAATACCAATTGATCGATTGTCTCTACGTTCTTACACCTAAAGATAAAGGTAAGAAACGGAGCCTCTATGAGTGGCGGTTGACTCACATAACAAGTCCAAGGGGAACAATCACGGCTGCAGGCCATATTCCCCGTAATCGAATTTCAGGCTCTACTGGCCTTCCATCTCTTATAGCGCGTATACGAGCGCGTCTGATCATATAATCTGTCATTGAACCAGAGAATACTTCCCCGATTAGCCTATAAATCGATGTGCACATCGATAAAAAGATCTTTCAAGCCCAAAAAATCACGTACACGCCTGCTTGAACACTCAATCCAGTGGCAAGCCTTGAACCTTCTTCAATTCAAAATGAATAGAACAACATGAAACACTGACCCATTCTGAAGCGAGTTGAAGTGATATATCTTTGTAAAGATGGCAGGCGCGATAAATACAGGACCCGCAGAGGCATAAGTCAAGACGAGACCACTAAACAAAAACAATTATTTTTCGACTTGATAAGTTTACTGATGACATTGACTGACCTGCAGACTGCAGGAAGAAAAACAGAAGGCCGTACTAGCAATCTGAAGGGGCGGCCCAAAACTTCTCCCAGGCGAAGTTTACAATCAGTAGGCATACGTTCTGAATCCAAAAGACGTAGGCAACGAAGATATGTAGATAGACTCATAGGCGGCGCAACGAAAGTTTCCCTCGGGATCGACTCCACATTATCAACCAAGTCTTTATTGCGCGGGTCGTTCAGGGTGAGGGTTCGGTCTGGACGCTGAAACAGCGTGTCTGGGAGAAAAAATATCAATACAAAAAGAGCGCAACCTAAGACAATTCGTTCGCCATGAACCAGTGTTGATTGTGAAGAGAGCCATAAAGAGTTTATATTTACCAGAAAGGATCGCCCCAACTCGAGGAGTCCATCTCCAACCCATCTTAAATGCTATATACCCGCCAATCTACTATCCATCATCAACTATATAAGGGAAAAGTTACGTTCAACTTGGATCTCACAGCTGGAGCTAAGTGTGTTCCACTGAACGAAATAAGAACATACAAACCCATCATCCTTCCTCTTTGATGCACAAAGAACAAGCAAGGTATAACACCCATTCCCAAGACCGAATTAGTGA
>Ga0153920_1000668_pt1 | contig 14440 bp, 8 predicted proteins | sample TSNJ004MetaG_FD_104713 | JGI IMG/M metagenome (GOLD analysis project Ga0153920, IMG submission 104713) | Attine ant fungus gardens microbial communities from New Jersey, USA - TSNJ004 MetaG | ecosystem: Host-associated > Fungi > Mycelium > Unclassified | place: USA: New Jersey, Brendon T. Byrne...
GCCAGCTCTCCAAATTCATTATTCTCTACTACCGATATCCGCTGATTGGTGTCTCTTACATACCCCATTACAAAATTCATCTGTCTGCGAATTGGCCGAATAACATTGACATACAAAAGTACATTTATAAATAGCAGAGAAATAATAATAAGAATATCCGTGATAATATTTGCTTTTTGCATTCTGTTCATATATCTTTGAATAACACTTTTCTGCGAGATATAACGAATTTCCCAATCAGAATAGGTAAGATTTTGCTCAAAAACGAGGTAATCTTTTTCCTTATTATTACTCCTGTTATATTCGGTGAGCATATCTGACTGACCGAGATGAATCAGGTTCTGTCCCCCGGCATCCCGAATTTCAATATATTCATCACCGTCAATCACAAGTTCAAGCATCTGAATAAGTCTTACCGTATCAAACAACAAAACAACATTTCCTTTATGGATGAAATTGCCGTCACTCGTCATCTGATAGGCAGGCATTATCACCTGAAAATATACTCTTCCTGCCTTATCTGATAGTAAGTCAGAAAACCGCAGCTGTTTTTTCTCTTGAAACTCATCACTCATCGGTATGAACAATGTACCTTTTGATGCCACCAGCTTATCATCTGCATCATATATACTAACCGCCTGTATACTATTATTCAATGTCATCATATTAGCCGTAACCTTGTAAAACTTTTTAAGAACAGCGCTTCGTCCTGCTAAAAGTTCACTGTTTAAGTAGTCAATAATGGTATCATTCAAAGTAATCTCCGCTTCCAGATTTTTAATACTGTCTTCGTATTCCTGTATACTGGAAACTGCCTGTTCAAACCTTTCTCCACGATTTTTAACGGATTCTTGATGATACCACTGATTAATAAGCAAATAATTAATCACTAGTGAGGATACAATGATTACAATCACAATGCACAATATAACTGTATAATTCGACATCAGACTACTTTTTTTCAATATCTTTTTCATAATCCACACCCTTTTTCATACCTCTGACTTTTGCGAAAGTTATTACTGCTGTTTTATTACAAAATCCCATTTCGCATGGAAATCGCGTTCCACAAATGCATACTTTTTCTGTAATGTAGTGCAGCAGCTTTCACTTCCTATCCCACTTTGCCTATAGTCCAGATACAACTCCGTATATCCGGATTTCTCAAGCTTGGAATGATGCGTTTTTTCTGTAAGCTCCTGCGTTGTATATTCCAATAGTTGAAAGGAAAAAGAAGGATTTCCGGTAATTTCAACTCTAGAATCTCCATTACCCAACGAAAGGTATTCGCTGTCATAATGAGAACCGTTTTCCTGCGGCATGATATAATCTGTATTCATATTCTCCACGATATCCTGAAAAAGCCCTTTATAGCCGGACTGCCTCTTATCTACATAACTTTCATACGGCCCATAACCATAATATTCTGCCTGTGTATACCTTCCCGGCAATTTTATATGTATGCCGAACCGGGGCAAATCGCAACGGATGTCAGTTACATGTACCTGTAAAGATATTGTAAATGAACCATCAGCATACACCGTAGTATCTGCGGTAATTCCACAGATCTGCGGATAGACCTGATAGCCTAATGCAAGAACAGTAGTAACAGTTACTGCTTCCATACCGGAATCCTTTCTCCTTACGATATGAGTGTCATAGCACTTAGGCACTAAACGATCCAAATGTAGAAGCTCCCATCTTTTTCGCCTTTGCATATCATTATCGGATGGAGCCCGATATGTCTCATAATTCATCGGCACTGACAGCAGCTGCTCCCCCCTCCATTGTATTTGTTCAAATAACCCTGTCCGCTTTTGAATCCGATAAGAAAAATCATCTCCTTCAATTTGGGCTATACGGTTATCCTCAATTACATGCAGCGGTTTTATTCCTTTTACGATGTCATGAGGATACCGTTTTTTCCATATTGTTGTCTTATTCAACAAAAACTGTTCAAATCCGGCCTCTTCTCTCACCTTCCAGAACAAACTATCATTTTTATAATGAAAAATGAATCTTACATAAAGGCTCTCACCTGACAGACCCTTAAGAAATGGGAGTTCCATTACTTTCTTTTCTTCTGGCTCTAAATTCAAATCCACTTCCCTACGCATCACTTCCTGTCCGAACTCTTCTACTACACATTCACATTTCAGCAATTCCGACAATTCCGTAAATCCCCAGGTATTATAGAATTCATATATACTCTGTTCACGATTTACTTCTCTGATCCGAATCGGGCGGTATACGTTCTTCACCTCCATAGAAGCGGGTTTCAGTTTCCGGTCTGCTGCAACCATACCATCTATACAAAAATGACCGTCATGCACATTTTCCCCAAAATCGCCTCCATAAGCAAATATTTTCTCACCGTTTTTATTTCTTCCTGTCTCTATGCCATGATCACACCATTCCCATACGAAGCCGCCCATAAAACATTCATCTCCATAGATGATTTTCCAGTAATCTTCCAAATCACCAGGACCATTTCCCATAGAATGCGAGTATTCACAAAGAACTAATGGACGTTTTCTTCCTTCCGTATCGGCATAGTCATTCATCCATTGGAAAGAGGGATACATCCTTGAACATATCGGGAAGATATCCTCCGTTTCCTTTCTGTCATATTGAAGCCCTAAGCATTCATAATGGATAATTCGATCCGGATCTAGTTCCATAGCCAGCTCTCCAGCATTCTTCATATATGAACTATAACCCGATTCATTACCCAGTGACCAGAAAATAACAGAAGGACGATTGTAATCCCGCATTACCATTCCCGCTATCCGATCCTGCAGATGTGGTGCAAATTCCGGCATATCTGCCACCATTCCAATTCCTCTGATATCCGTTTCCGTACCAGTCTCTCCTGTATAGCAAAGACTTGCATCCCCACTTCCATGAGATTCTATATCTGCCTCTTCCATAACATATATTCCAAACCGATCACACATTTGGGCGAATACGGGAGAATTAGGATAATGAGAGGTTCTGACAGCATTTATATTCAGCTTTTTCATAAGCAATAAATCCTCCCGCATTTCTTCCATAGTTACTGCCGCAGCATTAATTGGCGAAAAATCGTGACGGTTCACGCCTTTCATTCTTACTGGTTTTCCATTTAATAAAAACCTGTTCCCCCGAACTTCTATTTTCCTAAGACCTACATACTCCCCAATCACTTCCGACTCGGTTTCCAGTGTTAACTTATATAAATATGGCTTTTCAGCATTCCAGAGAATCGGCTTACTGATATCAAAGCAAATTTCTGCCTTTCCATGCTCTCCCATTTGCCATCTCACCGCGTTCATTATATTACCGGTCTTATCACATAAAACTGCTCTGCCCACAAGTCCAGGATTTCCTGATAGTATTGCACTGATTACTGCACTTTTATTTCCATGCAGCTGATAGCGTAAAAAATAAGAGGTCAGATGGCTGGCTGGTCTCTCCAAAATATATACATCACGAAAAATTCCTGACATCCGCCATTTGTCCTGACATTCCAGATATGTACCCACACACCATTTCAATACCGCTGCTACAATGCTATTTTCGCCTTCTATAAGAAAGTCCGTAATCCTAAACTCACTTGTATTATGGCTGACCTGGCTATATCCTACAAATTGATTGTTTATATATAAATAGAAACAGCTATCCACACCTTCAAAATTAAGGTAGAATTCTTTACCTTCCTTATTTGTCACTTGCCATACACGTCTATAAACTCCCAGGGGTGTCTCATCTGGTACGAAAGGCGGATCAAACGGAATTGTATAACGGTAATTGACATACGCAGCCTTATCATACCCTTGAAGCTGCCAACATCCCGGAACTTGTATGCTTTTAACATTTTCCTCCCACATGCTCTCAATATTTTTCTCCTCCAGCTCTTGATAGCTTCCAAAATACAGGAACTCCCATGTCCCACTCAGAAGTGAGAAAATCGAAGACTTTTCTCTTTCCTGAAATGGGTCTTCACCCAGATCAAAAGGAATATAATAGTTTCTTGGCTCCTGGGTTCCTATATGAAGTGCACTAAAGTTTTCATGATACCTTATTCTATTTATTTCTTTCATAGTATATCCATTCCCTTCTATTTTTGACTGCTCATTGCTTATAATTTTCCCATTCTTCACGAACCGCTTCCAAAAAGTTCTCATATCCAAGAGATGTCAGTTCTCCCCGAAAAGCATCTGCTTCTTCTTCTACATTCTCAATCGTCCCATTTTCCAGAAGTTGTCTGGATTTGCTTTCCGAATAAGCTGCCATTACTGCTTGATATTCTGCAAACTTCTCATCTTCAATCATAAACTCCGAAATCATACTGCTTCTATTTTCTTCACACATCTCCTTAGAGCGTTCCATAACATCCAGATACACCGTATTCCAGCTTCCCGGATATTGCTGCGTAAGGGACATAGTCATCTGCTCAAGCCCTACTTGACCACGAAAAACATTCCCCCCGGGAATACCCTCATAGCTTATACCGCCATCTGGTGTCAGTCTGTAATGAATCCCCTCCGCCCCATAGCAAAGCAGATTATAATATCTGGCATCAGTGTGTATTTTCTCCATGAACAGAATCGCCTGCTCCTGATATTGGCAACGCTTGCCGATAGCAAGTCCAAACAATTTTGTTATATCAGTGCCGGAACCATAACATCTTTTGTTCATCAAATCATAATCCAGCCACCCAAACTCCCACTGCGGATTGATTTCATATAGTACCATTACATAATTATTACATATTGCCGCAAAATGATTGCAAAACTCAACTGCCGCTTTATCCTGTTTCATCATTTCCAGCGTTGACATAGTATTATTTATCTGGAGATAAAGTATATCTGGAGAGATAATGCCCTCCCTGTACCATTTCCTTGCTGTTTGCAGGGTATCCCTGTATTCCTGTGTATCAAGGAGGCAGACCAACTCCCCATTATTCAAATCAAGACCCAATCCATACCCCAAGTCCTTATATCGGGCACCACTTTTTAAATTTAATAAAAAAGTGAAAAAGCGTTTATCATTGATTGGGGAGGTTTCCGGATACTCTTCTTTCACTCGATACAGATAATTTTCCACTGAACTGAAATCACTAATTGGTTCTAATTGCCATTCTTTCCTCAAGTCTTCCCGATAGAATAAACCAGATCCACTACCCTCCATCATCTGCGGAAGGCAATATAAATTTTCTTGCCCTGCCAAGTCTATTCCCTGCATGCGATAGAATTCCACCAGCTCAGGAACCATTTCCAGATAACCTGTCATATCAAGAAAAGCCCCCTTATTCGCCAGTTCCTCGGAGTTAAATGATGGGCCATATACATAAATATCATAACTATTAGCGTTTACTAATTTCTGCAGGGTATCTTCCTCATCCTCCCACTGATAAAACGAGATTCTGACATCTATTCCCAACTCTGATTCTGTCAGCTTATCCAGCTGTTCATAAATTATATCTATTTGTGCCGGTTCACTACCCATAGTCATCATCCTAAGCACTGGATAACTCTGTTCTTCACTGTCATTTTTTCCACAGCCCGCAAGCACTATCCATAGCAATAAAACCAGTCCATATATTTTTTTCATTGTGCCTCTCCTTTACTTTTGTTATCCTCAGGTATCAGGATATAGACACTCGTTCCAATCCCCGGAGTACTTTCCACAATCATTTTTGCTCTCTGTCTCCAAAACAGTTCAATCCTTTTTTCAATATTTGCAAGCCCGTATTTACTCCCCATCTCTGTCCGCATATTTCCATATTCAGGCTCTGCCTGTGTACTCTTTAAATTATTTTCTTCCATACTTTCATCCCATTTAAATCCTACACCATCGTCACTAATCTCTAATACAATCTGTCCGTCTGCACGATGAGCTCTCATCCAGATATTTCCTCTTCTCTCTGGCTTCTTCGTAACTCCATGGAATATCGCATTCTCCAATAGTGGCTGCAAAATCAATTTTGGTACAATGATATCCGGTATCAAATCATCTGTATCACTTCTGAAATTAATCTTACCCTTAAACCGGCAGCTCTGAATCTCCATATAAGAAATTCCCATACGTATTTCATCCCATAAATGTATTTCATCCCGCCCTTTATTCAGTACAGACTTATAATATATAGACAGACTTCTCACAATATTTTGAACACTCTTCTTGTCCTCTCGTACGGCCATCCAGCTTATCATCTCTAATGTATTATACAAAAAATGGGGGCTAATCTGTGCCTGGAGGGCTTTCAGCTGTGCATCTTTCACCTCTTCGCCAATCCGGTATTGTTCCTTGAGCAGGTCTTCAATTTTATCAGTCATCCGATTGAAAGCAATGCATAGCACCCCAATTTCATCGTTTCCACCACTCTCCTCTACCTTTGTAAGTATCCCTCTTTCCGATTTGCGGCAGACCTCTGCCAACGAAATAATCCTCTTTGTCAGCCTGCTGGACATCTGCAGATAGATTAGGCAAATCATCCCCAGCAGCAGAAATAGCACCACCATCAAACCTGCAAGGCTCTTAGCTGTTTTCCAGGTAAGTACCCACTTGGGTGTCGCTGATACCAGAATAATTCCAGAACTATCCACCTCCTTGGATAAGCAGTACCAGCTGGTACCAGCTCTTACCACTTCACCCTCCCGTGGAACCACTCCCAGAGACCCCCTTGAGATATCACTGCAAAGTATATCCCCTTCAGGTGTCTCCAGATAAAGATATTGCTCCTCCAGCACCGGCAGAAGTAACTCTTTTAGCTTTTCTTGACGTACACTCAAACATAAAAAACCATTAATCACATCAAAATTTTCCGGATCTTGTATTATATGAATATAACTTAAATACTCTTCCATAAATCCTGCCGAATCCGTTTTGATAATACCCCATCTTGCATAGTCTCTATTTTCAAGCATGGAATAACACCATTCCTCTTGCTCCAATAGAAAAAGATTACGATATTTATTTCCGTTGCTTTTCCCAGCCATAGGCAGCTCTGCATCCAGATAGAATACAATCTCATCCACTCCTATACTATTCACAAAAATCCGTCTTGTCGATTCAATTTTTTCGTATCTATCCAGATATTCCCTCTCACTATAGATTTGGTTTTCACGGCTGAACGTACTTTGCACATTTCTATCTGCCAGAAGAAATCTTGCTATTTCTTCCATACCGTTCACTCTATTCTCAATAGACTGATAGGTCTGTTCAAAGCTCTGTCTCAACGCATAACGACTCTGGTATTCCACAAGCTGCATTACTCTTCCAACAAAAATGGTTATCAAAAGAATCATAGGGATTACACCAACGAAAATCCAAAGGAGCAGAATTTTCCTGCGAAATGCCATGTCTGAAACTATACGCCTGAGTCTACTCATAACATTTCTCCCTATATTCTGCCGGTGTCATCCCCGTTTTTTGCTTAAATACTCTGGAAAAGTATCCATGCTGCGCGAATCCACAGTTTATTGAAATATCCTGTACTCTCTCATTTGTGTGGATCAACCGCTCCTTAGCAACTTCAATCCGATATTCTTCTATAAATTGCCTTGCCGTAATACCCAGCTCCTTCTTAAAAATCATGCAAAGATAACCAGTGCTGATGCCGCATTCTTCTGCAATTACAACAAGGCTAAGATCCTGTTTATAAAAGTACTTCCGAATATGACGGCAAGCTCTCTTTACCATCGATGAATTACCCGAAAAACCTCCAACCCCCACAAGCATTCCCGACACATTCATGAGAACCTGATGTATTTCGTCCAGTGACTCACAACCATCAATGGCATCCTCCGGAGTTTGTCCCCAAAATATCTCTTCCCATCCGGTATCCTCTGTACCCTTCTGTTTCATAACATCTAAAATAATTGCCTTAGCAAATGCCTTTATACTTGCCGGCTCCAATGTTTTTGCTTCATCAAACTTTGATAAAACGGTATTGATTACAATCGATAGCCTTTCTGGTTCATTCATTATCACATGATATACCCTGGAATAGATTCCTGAATCCACCATTGAGGCATTCTCCTGTAGAATATTTTGTTCAAATATCGTTTTCTGTGGTTCGTAAAATGCCTGATTCAGAGCTTTTCTGGCAAGCCTCCAACTCTCTGAAATACTGATAATGTGATCCACATAAAAACCCAGACCAATATGGAATGAAGGATATTGGTTTGTAAACTGCTGCCCCAGCTCCTGCAGTGTATAATGGTTCTTCATGATGCTATTCATAGTCAAAATACTACAATAATAACCATCATTTTTAGCCGTTATGCTTTTTAGTCTCCGCTCCTTAAAAAACTCATCTATCATTGTAACAATTACCTGCTTATCCTCCTTCTCTAAATCCTTGAAGCAAATGCATATATAGTGCCCCTCGTGAAGAAAGCCAATTTGCTGACACAATTCCCTACAGCGTTCTTCTTTTTTTCCAGGATTAATCAGATAGTTTACTACCTGTTCCTCCAACATAATTTTACTCTTTTTTATCCCATCGCGATTTTTCCTGTTTTCCTCAATTCCCTTGACCGCTTTTTGGATTGCCTGCAGCATTTCGTCCATATCAAGAGGTTTTTCCACATAATCCACTGCGGAGAGTTTTATTGCTTCCCGATAATAGCGAATCTCCATATAAGCACTCATGAAAATAATCTTACTGTCGGGAAATTTATCCAAAAACTTCCTTGCAAATGTTATTCCATCCATTTGCGGCATCTTCACATCACTGATTACAATATCAGGACAAAACCAGTCCGCAACACACAGTGCAGAAGCCCCATCGTCTGCATCCATTACTTCCTCTATCCCAAAACTTTCCCAGTCTACATATTCTAAAATCCCTTCCCTGGTATACATTTCGTCATCCACAATCAAAGCACGCATAAAATTCCCTCCAAACAGCTGTAGGCTGATATACATATCATATATCAGCCCTTAATATTTATCAAATACAATTTCTTAGCCCTTAACGGCACCAACCATGACACCTTTCGCAAAATATTTCTGCAGAAAGGGATATATAGTTATAATAGGAACCGTAGAAATAACAACAGCTGCATATTTAATCGTCTCAGTATAAGTATTGGCTACCACATCCCCTGCCGAAGATGATGTTCCATAGTCGGCATTCTCTATTAAAATAGCCCTCAGGATATTCTGCATAGGAAGCTGATCATTACTCAGATAGATAGATGCCTGGAACCAGCCATTCCAGATAGCTACTCCGTAATACAGAATCAATACGGCAATTGTAGGTTTTAATAAAGGCAGGATTATTTTGAACAAAACAGTCAACTCCCCTGCACCGTCAATATATGCTGACTCTGACAGGCTCTCGGGTATCCCCTCAATTGCAGTCTTTGTAATTATCGCATTATAGAGAGACAACGCATTTCCAAGTACCAATGCCCACACCGATCTGTCCAATCCTAAATCTCGCATATTCAGATAGACCGGAATCAATCCGCCGCCGAAATACATAGTAAACATCATAAATAGAGTAAGTGATCTCTTAAACATGACATTTTTGGCCGCAAGAAAATTCGCACAGAATAGCGTCAAAACAATATTTACGGGAAGCTGCAGACCGATAATTTTTATTGTATTCCAAAATCCTCTGACCAACTTTGGATTCTGAAATGCCATCTTATACGCTCCCAGGTCAAATCCCTGAGGAGTCAGCAAAATCCCTTTAAAGAACTGAAGCTGTGTATTGTCACTGACAGATGCCACCACTACATAATAAAACGGGTAGATTGTAATAATGCCCAGCAAAATCATAAACACATAATTGCAAAAATCAAACATTTTACTTGATCCGCTTTGCCTGACCTTCGCTTGATTCTTATTATCCTTCATACATTTCTCCCATCAGAATAAACCGCTTCCATTGACCTTATTGCAGATTGTATTGGTCAATGTTAAAAATACAATATTGACAACGGAATTTAGCAGACTGACTGCCGTACTAAATGAGTACTGCGCATTTACAAGCCCTACACGATATACATAAGTAGAAATTACATCCGCCACCTCATAAGTAACCGGATTATACAGCAAAAGAACTTTCTCATAGCCCACACTCAATACCGATCCCATTCTCATAATAAACAATACTGTAACTGTAGGCAGAATTCCGGGTATGGTAATATGTAATATTTGTGACAATCTCCCTGCACCATCTATTCTGGCTGCCTCATACTGTTCCTGGTCAATACCGGCAATCGCGGCAAGATAAATAATGGATCCCCAACCGATACCCTGCCAAATATCTGTACCAACAAAAATGGTATAAAACAGATTTTTATCCTCCAGCAAATTATGTGTCTGTCCACCAAAGAAATTGATAATGACATTAATCACACCATCTGACAAACAAAAAGTTTTAATCAAACCACAGATAATAACAACGGATACAAAATGGGGCAGATAGGAAACAGTCTGTATAACCCTCTTAAACTTCTGATTCTTAATTTCATTTAACAGTAACGCCAGCAAGATTGGCGCAGGAAATCCGAATAAAATGGACAAGAAGCTGATTGCAAATGTATTCTTCACAACCCGAAAACATTCCCTGCTTGTAAAAAAGTTCCTAAAATGTTGGAAGCCCACCCATTGACTGTCAATAATTCCCCTGCTGGGCTTATAATTCTTAAAGGCAATGATTATTCCATACATAGGTTTGTAACAAAAGATTAGGAAGTATAGAACAACAGGAATCAACAGTATATACTTCCATTTATTTCTTTTCCAATCTATTATCACACGCTGACCAAAAGTTTTTGTAGTTGTGGAGCCAACTGCCACTGCTTTATTCTTTCTTTCACTCATAAACTGCCTCCTGCGTAATTATGCAACATCAACACTCAAAAGAAGGGCAGAGCAAATGCCTGTCTCTGCCCGTATCTTTCCTTATCTTGCGTTATAGCGATCCAACTGAGCTTGTTTAATTACAATAGCCTTGGTAAGTCCTATGGACTCCAATTCACCCAAATACTTCTCCCACTGACCGTCATCGTCAATGTCTATTTCTCCATAGATAAATTTATAAAACATCTCATCTACATATGAATTAATTGATGCCTGAATGGAATCCAGTTCCAGTCCCTCGTCAGATGTAGGGGATACCGAGGGGAATTTATGCTCTGCAGTCGCCGTATTGGTAGTCCATGTATTAATACAGTCCACAATCAGCTGACTATTTTTCTGAATATAGAAATTCTTTTCCTGAATGCCGGCTGTTCCCCACTGGCACCCTGTATATTTATCTAATGCATTACTAATACCATCTGCATCATCCAAAATCAGAGAAGTAAAGACCGGAACACCATTCTCAATTATGTAGGTTTCCCCTTCAGTACCATAGTTATAATACAGTATACCTTCTTCACTATAAGCATAATCCAGAACACGCATCGCCAGTTCAATATCCTCACAGCTTGCAGTAATTGCAGCTCCACGTCCAGTTACAAGTTGATCCAATTGGGAAAGCATGGTGATTCCGCCAGTTTCTTTAACTGGATTTAGTATACCCACCCACTCTGCATCAGAGCCGACTTCCGCCAGTGAAGCCATCCACGTATTTACATTATTACCAGAAGTATAGGCAATACCAATCTCATCATTCAATACTTTATTTTTTAATACCGTTCCATCAACGGAAGCAATATCAGGATCCAAAATGCCCTCCTCATACCATTTATTCATAAACTGCATGTACTCTCTCCAGCCCTCTTCTGCTGGTCCGAAATGAACATTCTGATTATCATCACGGTAATATTCTTTCCAAGTATTGAAAGCAGTACTGATACCCCCATCATAAAGCCAGTCCACAACTGTGCTGAAACGTGCGTTGTACTTATCTTTAAATACATGGGCAATGCTGTCTAGTTCATCCAAATTGGCAGGGATCTCCACCCCCTGCTCCTCCAGCCAATCCTTCCGAACAGCAAGACCTCTGAATGTACACAGCCAGGAATCTTCCCTTAGCCAAGGGAACATGTAAATCGTTCCATCATCTGTACTGATAGCTTTTTTTGTTTCAGGGTTCTCTTCCAAATATCTATACAGATTCGGTGCCCAGTCCTCCAAATAATCGTTCAAAGGAATAATAATCCCATCATCCAAAAGTTCCTGTGCATTCGTAAATTGATGTAATATTATATCAGGTAACTTTTCTCTGGTTAAAAGTAAATTATAGTTAGAATCATCCGATGTTCCAGTCGGATCAAACTCGAACTGGATATCTACACCAACATTTTCTGCCAACTTTGTGTGGAAAGGGGACGCAGTATAATCCGCATATCCGGAAAACGGCACATTGCTCTTACTATAATAAGTAACAGACTTTTCTTTTGCATCCTGAAGAGGGTAGGTATCTCCGTACATGCTGACAGCTCCCTCCTGTTCCCCATCCGCAGCATTGGAATCTCCAATTGCATCAGCGCCTTCCTCAGAGTTCTCTGTGGACAATGCGGAAGCTGTACCCGAATCTTCATAGTTCCCACAGCCTGTAAGCGCACTTATAGCTAGCGCCATTGCAAGTAATAATGTAAGATGTTTCTTTTTCATAGCATTTCCTCCAATATTTTCTGGTTATCCGACATTGCTGTCGATTGATAAATCAAGTATATCCTACAGGTTATACAAAATAAATTGTAAGAAATGCAACTTTCTTGCACAAAACGTATATATTACACTATCCCCATATAAATACAAAAAATAAGTGATAAAAAATAAGTTGACAAATTAACAAATATGTACTACCATAAAAACATTAAAACGCTTCTCCATTTTTATTCTGAAAAAGAAGCATATCAGGCAGTTTCTGCCAGCAAATCACATGGAAACAGGCAGGACTGCACGAAAAACAGATCCGGAAGTCATTTTGTCCGATTTTTGTATGCATCCTGCTCAGAAGGAGGATTGTAACAATGAAAATGACAAAAGATTCAAAGAAAAAAGCGGTGTCGGAGGTAAACCTGAGTGATTTTGCTCTATTCCTCTCTGTTATGAAAGAGAAAGAGGCATACCGATGTGTATTAAGCATCATACTGGGAGAACCGAATCTGGAGCTTGCAGATGTCAGGGTGGAACGTGTGGTTCTGAACAAGTCAGGGAAACGGGCTATCCGTCTGGATGCGTGGGCTATGGATGATAAATATCGCCAATTTGCAGTGGAGATGCAGAATAGCAGCACAGAGGATTTCATACCAAAAAGAGCGAGGTTTTATCAAAGCCTTCTGGATAGCCCGATTTTAAAATCCGGCAAGAAAACAAAGTATAAAAACCTGCCATCCACGGTTATCATTTTTATTACCCAGGAAGATATCTTCGGGAAAGACCTGACACAATATACTTTTTTGGAAAGATGCGAGGAGGTGGAAGAACTTTACCTTGAGGATGGAACAAAAAAGATATTTCTAAATATGACCAGCAAAAATGGACCAGTTGAACTTGTCAGTCTTTTGCAGTATATGAAAAATACGAAACTGGATAATCCGGAGATAATGGTACTGGATGAACGAATCAGGATATTGGACAGCATTGTAAGAGAAGTCAAAGAATCGCAGGAATGGGAGGAGAGCAGTATGAACATTCTGGAGTATGGGATAGAACAAGGTTTAGAACAAGGTTTAGAACAAGGTTTAGAACAAGGCAGAGAACAAGGTATTATGCTAAAAACAGTAGAATTAGTGCAAAAGAAGATAGCAAAGGGAATGGGTGTAATGGAAATAGCGGAGATACTGGAGGCAGATCCAGAACTCATCAAAACAATATGTAACTTGATAAATGACCATCCGGGTGCAGATAGCAAGGATATTTATCAACTGCTAAATATATAAGAGTTACTATATAACAGTTTAGCCACCATTATTCCGCGAATTCAAAAATAAGCAGCGTTTGCATAGCAAACGCTGCATCCATCCTCTTAAAATCCGGGGGCAGGCACCGATTTAAAATCAGTTTGCTACGCCCAAATTAATCTTTCCTCCAGTAGTCTCCCTGATTCCCCGCAGAAAGCACAGCTTGATATCTCCTTCCAGGCACAGCTTGATTTTGACAGGGCCGTTTTGCTCTTCTATGCCATCCAAAACGATATCCAGATCCTCATATAGCGGGACACGGTATTTATTCCGTTCAATCACTTCTTGCCAGGCATTCTTATCTAGCTTCGGTGCGCTTTGACGTTCGCAGGTTCTAGTCTCTCCTTCCCAGCTGCCCGCCAGTCTGTCATTTAGATACACTTTGATTTTTCCGCCTTTTTCACTCTTTACATGAAGGGAAAGAACCTTGTTTTCTTTTGTCAGATCACAATCCTTATAGATTAAGCATCCAGGTTTTTCAGGTTCCAGAAGCGTTGCCGCTTTGAAGCCGAAATGTCCCTCCGTCAGATAAATATTTTCATAATCATCATAATGATCGGCTGGAATCCGCTTCGACA
>Ga0153920_1000682_pt1 | contig 14322 bp, 12 predicted proteins | sample TSNJ004MetaG_FD_104713 | JGI IMG/M metagenome (GOLD analysis project Ga0153920, IMG submission 104713) | Attine ant fungus gardens microbial communities from New Jersey, USA - TSNJ004 MetaG | ecosystem: Host-associated > Fungi > Mycelium > Unclassified | place: USA: New Jersey, Brendon T. Byrne...
ATCGACAATGCGGTTATTGGCGGCGGCGTGTATGGTGTGGCAACCGGAAGCGGCAACAACATCGGTTCCTGTGCCGGGATTACTATAAATATTACCGATTCTTCCGTCGGCCATGTGGCACCGATATTTGCATTTTATGACTATAATGCTGGAGGCAATGCTGCGAATTACCGTGTTGGCAGTTCTGATGTAAATATTACGGGCTCGGTGGTGACCGGCCGGACGGTCATGTGGCGTTCCGGTGTAATCTCGAGTGAGGGTACAAACCTTCCCACCTATTCTTTCGTAACGGCAGACAGCGGCGGGACGAAAACACCGAATTTAAAAGCCCTTGCAACAATTACCGGTACCGGTGCCCAAAGAAGTATCAGCTTCAATACGGATGGTTATGCCGGCATTGAATTGGCTACGACCCGGCCGGAGATTTCCCTGACTACCTCAATGGATACGCGGATTACCGGGGGGATGGATCTGGGTAATCTCACCATCAGTCTGGCAGCCAGCAGCGGTAATCACACCTTTAGTGTTACGGATACTGACTTTACCAGAACCAACGGAAACCCGCTTATTGTGATCATGGACAGAGGGGATGGTACCCTTGGTGCCAGTGCGACGGTAAATGTCGATAACTGTCATGCAGTAGCATCCGGCAGGAAAATAAATGTAGCGGTGATCGGTGCGCTGACCGGAACGATCACCACCGCCAAGGTCGGCAGTATGGCCATGAACCTGAGTAATACCAATGACCTGGCCAATGTAGGGTTCGCCCAAAGCGTGACAACCGCCAATTCATTCTATATCAACACCAAAGCGTCGATCGTGATGGATAATACGGTGGTTGACAACTTATTCGGGAAAGGCGGCGGAGCGAACGAACAGCTGCGAAATGTGGCCAGTGATACCAACCGTGTTCAGTTCCAATTTAAAAATCATAACACCATCAGCCGTGTTGAGGCAAATGGTGCAGACGTTGTATTTTGTGAGAATTCGGTCTCTTATCTGAGCGGCTTCTTTAATAATACCGGGTCGGAAACCTTTAACAAGGAGTATGTTAAGACCGAAACCGGAGCCCGTGTCTATCTGGGGAACACCGGTGCCAGCGCGACAAAGGACACTTTGGGAGAGGCGCAGAAAGAGCGTGTGTTCGGGTCCATCTCGGGAACCGACGGGGAACTGTATGTGTATAAAGAGACCGGAAGCGGGGCGGCGGAAAATGCCACCTACCCGATCTATGTGGCGAAAAATGGTTCCATTCTTGAAAAGGGGATGAACCTGGGAGAATGGAGTTCCGCTGACGGAACCATAGCCACGGCGGACAAAGAGACAGTTTTGAATGCCGCCGGCGGAAAGGCGAGGCAATATACCATTGCAGAACCCGGCACCAGTAAGGACCAGATGGGGATTCAGGCGGAACACGATATTCTGATTGCCTTTGTAACGACGCCCAACGCCCTGGTGGGAAGGATTGACGACGGGCCCCTGCGGCCCTGGCCGATTATCAAATATTCCGACGCCAATCCGGGTGCCAGTGCGGAGCAGTATGGCTGGCTGGTGCTGGGCAAGCCCCGGTATCAGGTGATCTATCAGGGCAGCGGGATTCAGGCGGATAATGAAACCATTGCGGTGGAAGGGAAAATCGGCACCGAAAACTTTGTTGTGCGGAAGGGGGTTGGGACCGCCGACGATTATCTGTACCTGCTGAATGAGGACAATATTACCGGCAGGCCCTATGCCATTGAAGCGTATACGCCTGTGGCAGCCCAGAATACCCGTTATACCTTCCTGTATTGGAAACTCTATGGTTCCACCGAAGGAGCTCTGGAAGGGGTAACGGACGCGGGGGTACTGATCCCGGCTAACTGGAGCATTGTAACAGCGAATGGGATTGCAAACAGTGCGGGAGTAAACAGATGGGTGCAGGATGATACCTTTACCTTGAAAACCTTATTAGAAAGCCGAGCACTCAACAAGGAAAATTCGAAAGTCCTGACACTGGTGCCGGTCTATCAGCCCAATTATGTGTGTAAGATCGGGAATCAGGGATATTTTGAACTGAAAGAGGCGTTTGACGCCATTAACGCAGGCACGGCAGCTGTGGAAGCCGATGGCAGCTATCAGATCAAAATGCTGGTGGAAGAGTATCCCATGGATCAAGTGTATACCATCGCGGCCGGCCGGAATATCACCATTACGACGGCGGGAGGAAGTGATCCGGTGCTGCCGTATAAAGGAGCTGCAGGGACCCATTGTACCCTTCAAAGATCAGGCGCAGGCAGTGGTTATAACGGTAAATTTTTCGTCAATCAGGGAACCCTTACGCTGACCAATCTAGTATTGGATGGGAACGCAGGTGGGGTAACCGGAAGCACCGAGACATTGGTGGAGGTTGCTGCCGGGGCGAGACTGAATCTGCTGAGCGGCAGTGTCCTTGAGAATAACCGAACCAACAAAGGAATTACTGCTTCGGCTGTGACCGGGGCAGATGCAACCAGTATCCTCTATTTAAATGGAACCGTCATACAGAATAATGAAGTGTCCAATGCTGCCGGCGGCGGAGCGATCCTGTCGGGGACGGTGATTTTAGAAGGGAAGGTAGTGGTCACCGATAACTATCGGAGCGTTATAGGCGAAGAGGCTGTGAACAGCAACATCTGTCTCGACCTGCATGGTACGGTTGAGGTGGTGGGAAGTCTGAGTGCCGGCAGTGCGGTCGGGATCCGGGTGCAGGATGCGAACCATGTGGATGAATATGAGTTTGCCGCCACCGGCTCAAATGCCAATGCGAGTGCGTCCTATCTGTACTTCAGTGATGATTATGCGGACAGTATGGGGATTATGGTAAGTACCGCCAATCCCACTAACATCATGTTTAAGGGAAGCATTCCATTTTCCTTTACCAAGGTCAAGGCAGAGGATACAACAAAAGCTCTGGCCGGAGTAGAGTTTAACCTTTACAAACTGATCTGTGAAGACAGCGCCCATGATCATACGGATACGACCACCCTGGTCACCGCAGAGAACACCGGAGCGGGGAAATGCTGGGAAATGCTGGACACAAAGACCTCGAATGCAGCGGGTCTGGTGGATTTTGAAGCCATAGAAGAAGGCACTTATATGCTGGTGGAAACCAAAACAGCCAGCGGTTACAAGTTACCGGCGGGTCAATGGAAGCTCAGGGTGACCCCGACCGGAGTAAATAAACTCATCATTCAGGCCCATGGGACTTCGGATGATCTGCCGCCGGCCTTTATGACAGCGACGGATAGTGAGGGAACGGTCACTTACAAGTTGCCGAACATCAGGCAGTTATCGTTACCGCTGAGCGGGATGCCGGGAATCCGGATTCTGCAGATCATCGGAGCGATCGTGGCACTGCTGACAATTCTGCTATACATTCTTCGGAAACGAAGTAATGATAGACGTCGATTTATCCTGTTGAAGGGGGAACTGGCGAATAAATAACTAAATAAAAGCTAAGAAAGGAGATAGACTATGAGGAAACGTAGTTTATTGAAAAAGTTTGTTGCAGCAGCAGCAACCGCAGCAGTACTCATCGGAGCGATGGGTACAACCGCAGCAGCTAGTGGGTATGGAGGAACCGGCGATACAAAGGGGTCGATCACAGTACATAAATACTCAAAAGTCACACAAGCAACCACCACCAACCCAACCGGTGAAGAGTTAACCAGCACCGCCGGACTGGGAACCCCGCTCAGCGGAGCCGGATATACCTTGTATAAGCTGACCATGCCGACCCTGACTTCCGGTCAGGTACTGACAGATGTTTACACAACTTCGATCAGCAGCGACAAAGCCACCGCCACCGTTACGATTAACCTTGCAGGCGGCGGTACGGTTCAGGCAACCGCGGCGAAAGCAGCAGGGGAATCCTATACCGATGCTACCGGAACGGTAGTATTTGGCACCGGCAGCACTCTGGACCAGGGTTACTACCTGTTGGTAGAGTCAACCGTACCGGCAGGATATACGGCCGACGATCCGACGATCATCTCCCTTCCGCTGACCAATGCGGCAGGTACCGGATATGTGTATGATGTTCATGTCTATCCGAAAAATGTTTCGTCCATTCCGATCACAAAGATTCTGGATGACACGAGCAAAACCTATGCAGTAGGCGATGACATCGGCTTTACGATCGATGCAGCATTTCAAAATGATGAAGCCGCACCGAATAAGGTAGACTCAATCGATGACCTGAAGGCCGGAAGCAATTATGGAGTCATGAGAGTGACCGATACATTAGTGGGCTCCCTGGTTTATGATTCTTCGAAGGTTTATTACCTGACCGAAACAAATAAGAAGATTGAGTTAACACCAGTCGCTGATTATACCCTGACCACAACCGGCAGCGAGTATGTATGGGCGCTGACCAATACCGGAATTGATAAAATTATTAATAATGAGGCAACAGAAGGCAAAGGGGTGACTCTGGAAATCAACATCCAGGCGACTGTTCAGATTTCTGATGAAGCGCTGACCAATAAAGCCAGCAGCTTTGTGAAAAAAGCGAATGCGACTACCGATCCAATCAAGCCGCCGACCACACCGGACGTCATCGTACCAACCGGTGAAGTAGTTGTGAATAAGACCATGTCCGATAATACGGCTCTGGCAGGAGCAGAGTTTGCGCTGGCAACGAATGCGGCAGCGACCTCCTTCTTGCTGGTGGATGGTACGACGGTTGATAACATCACCAGTTTGGCACAGCTTCAGGCCGAGATTGCAACCCGTAAAGCAGCTGGAAATCCGTTGAAGGAGATCGTAGTGGCTACAACGGTGGTGAAAGGGACGCAGGGATACGCAGTATTCTCCGGTCTGCCCTATGACAAAACAGCAGGCACGACCTACCGATTGGTCGAGGTTGCAGCTCCGAGTGGATATCAGTTAAAAGAAGCAGCGGTGAATGCAGATCTGCCGGACGGAATTGACGATGGTAAACTTGCAACCGTTACAGCGACGATCAAGAACTATAGAACCGATGAAGTGGATCCGGATAATCCGAAGTTCTCATTGCCGCTGACCGGTGGTACCGGAACACTGCTCTTTACCATCATTGGTCTTCTGATCATGGCAGCAACGGTGATTGTATATATTCATTCCAAAAAGAAAACAAACGCTTAGAAACTCTCAATCATAAGATAGAGACTGATCCGGCAGAGGTGTCACAGCTTCTGCCGGGAATCATACCGAAAGGTAGAGACATTGAATTATTGCTGATATTCAATCGATAAACAAGAAAAGCAGGGGGCAGATAGCGATGATGAAAAAACTAAAAAAAGGGATATTGGGTGCGATTCTGCTGGCGGGATTTATGGCCGTGCCGGTGATGGCGGCAGAAGAGGATTTTCCGGCATCGGATCAAAAAGGAACCATCACGATCCATTCATTTGAAGTAAGCGATTATGCAAACTTAAGCAGAAGCAGCGGAGAGGAGATTGACCGGGGGAACCTTCCCAGTGATGCGAAGGAGCTTCAGAATATCACCTTTGGCATCCAGCGTCTGGATGATTCCGACGGCCGGCCGGTAACGGTCAAGACCGCTGCGGATAAATCCTTTGAGCGTCAAAGCGGGAGCACGGATGCCAGCGGAACACTGGTCTTTTCAAATCTTCCCAAGGGGTACTACCTGGTGACCCAGGCGTCGCCGGCAGGATACACCATGCAGAAGTCCTCCTTTGTCGTCATGCTGCCCATGCGGAACCTGGACTGGAGCGGCAATGTCAGCTATAACTATGATGTGCATGTATACCCCAAGAGTGGGGCCGGCCCGGCAGTCACCAAGGAGCCGTTGGGAACGGAGGTGGTGGGGATCGGCGATGAAGTGCTCTGGGAGATCAAATATCCGGTAGAGGGAGTGCTGAAAGAGGAGACCGAAAAGGGGACCGTCTATGCGACCGATTTTTATCTGACCGATACCATGGACAGCCGTCTGGATTATGTAAAGAATTCCGCCCAATTCAAAGTGTATGATGCCGGCGGAACCCAACTGAATGTTGCGATTACCAGTGGTGTTCATTATAGAGAAAGCTATGATGAAGCATCGCGGACGGTCACCTGGAGCTATACCGACCTTGGGGTGCAGGTAATGGCGGATAGTCAAGCCGCCTATTCGGTGGTCCGCATCGCGACCCAGGTCAATGAAACGGCGCTGGGTACGGTAGAGGTGGTGTGGAATAATGCCTCCATCAATTTCATCAATACCAGCGGGGATCCATACCGGATCGAGGTATTTACGGCAGACGCCGACAAGAATGGGGAAGGGGTGCCGAAAGTATATTTGGGAACCATCACGATCGATAAACACGAGCAGGGAGCGGAAACCGTAAAGCTTGCCGGTGCGACGTTTAAAGTGGCGGACAGTGAGGCAAATGCAAAAGCCGGACAATTTATTCAGATTGGCGGCAAAGAGGATCAGGTGACCACCGATGAGAATGGTTATGCCCGGTTTACCGCTCTGGGAGCAGGAGAGTATTGGCTGGTGGAAACACAGACTCCGAAGGGATACAAACAACTGGAGAGTCCGGTGAAAGTGACGATCGGAGAAACATCTGCGGATGCCAATGCGGTGATTTCCATTGCCAATGAAAAAGAAACGGAGAAACGAGGCAGCGGCCTGGGGAAATGGGCACCGACGGTGAAGACCGGTGATCTGACGAACATCTTCCGGCTGATTGGGATTGCAGTGCTGGCGGGACTGATCTTACTGATCCTCTGGAAGAAGAGACAGGAAAAAGCAGATCAGGCAGGAAGCTCCCATGATAATTGAAACAGTGGATCAAAATAGCCGCAGTAAAAAAGGGAAACATTATCTTCATTCGAAACTGGTTGGTTTCGTACTGATTTTCCTTTTTTTATGCGGTTTGTTGATTACCCTCTATCCCATCATCAGTAATGAACTGGCGAAGCGAAATACCATTGCGGCGATTGCGGAATATAAAGCGTACACTGCAAATCTGAGTGAAGAAGAGTTAAAGATCGAGTGGGCGGCGGCCCGGGTATATAATGATAATCTAGCCGGGGATCCGGTCCACGACCCCTTTGTGGCAGACAGTGGCATGGCGCTGCCGGAGAATTATGTGGAGGTACTCAATCCGGCATCGGATGGGATTATGGGATATCTGGAGGTGCCCGCTGTTGATATTTCACTGATGATGGCTCACGGGACCAGCGATGAAGTGCTGGCGCAATATGCCGGTCATATCGAGCAGACCTCTCTGCCGGTGGGGGGAGAGAACACCCATGCGGTACTGACGACGCATACCGGGATGTCTACGGCCCGCTTATTTACCGATCTGATTAATGTGGAGGTGGGGGATAAATTTTATATTTATGTTCTGGATGAAACACTGACCTATCAGGTGGATCAGATAAAAGTGATCTTACCGGAAGAAGTGGATCAGCTTCGGATTGTTCCGGGTGAGGACTATGTCACGCTGCTGACGTGTACGCCCTATGGTGTCAACAGTCACCGCCTGCTGGTAAGAGGGACCAGGATTCCCAATGAAGGGGAAGCGGAGGCGGCAGCCGAATCGGATGATTGGCGCCTGCTGATCATCCTTGGAATCCTCATGGCAGTGCTTCTCTTATTCTATGTGTGGCGAAAGAAACGAAAAAAGAAATTCACAGCCTTAGATACCGCAGAAAGGATGCAAACAGAATATGAAGATAGTTAAGAAACTCCTGTTAGCGGCCGGATTTCTGATCGGACTGGGGATTTTTGCGTATCCGACCGTGAGTAACTGGCTGGCGGTCCGCAATCAGATACAGGCGATCCAAAGTTATGATAAGTATGTGACCGGGCTGTCCCAAGAGCAAATCGATCAGGAGTGGGAGAAGGCCAGGAGCTATAATGATCTGCTCCAGGCCGGTACGGTGACCGATCCCTTTTCGGATGTGGCCCATGTGGAGCCCTTTACGGAATATGAAGAAACGCTGAATATTGAGGGGATCATGGGGTATATAGAAATTCCCGCGATCAATGCGGATCTGCCGATTTATCACGGAGTTTCGGAGGAAGTGCTGATGAGGGGAGCGGGGCACATCAAGTCTACCGCCCTTCCGGTAGGCGGAGCTTCGACCCATTCGGTGCTGGCCGCCCATTCCGGTCTTCCGGAGGCCCGGCTGTTCAATGATTTGGAAACCCTTCAGGAAGGGGATTATTTTTTCATTTATGTGTTAAATGAGGTACTGGCATATCAGGTGGATCAGATCAGCGTAGTGGAACCGGATGATGTCTCCCAGCTGCAGCCGGAAGAGGGGAAGGATTACGTCACCTTACTGACCTGTACGCCCATCGGCATCAATACCCACCGGCTGCTGGTGCGGGGAGAACGCTGTGAGATGCCAAAGCCGAAACCGGAAAGCAATGGGCGTTCACTGAAGATCGACTGGGTCTTGGTGGTGCTGGCAGGATTGATCCTGCTGCTGCTGTTCTACCTCTACCGGAAAAGACGCAAGAGAAAGGCGTTATTACTGGCGCTCAGTGTATGTATTCTGGGCATCCTGCCCGGGGATCGGGTAACCGCATCGGGGAATGAGCAGGTGTATCTCGAAGTGTCCGTGGATGATTTAGTAAAGGCCCCCGGGTATGGCCAGGTGGCCGCCGGGGATGAGCACAACATCTGGCTGCCGATTCTGGCAATGGCAGCAGGAGCCGGTATGCTGTGCAGGAAGAGCAATCAAAAGATGAAGGGAAAGAAACATGTCGGATCGAACACAAACAACATTTAGTATCGAGGAACTCAACAAACAGTTTCAACAGCAGTATGGGAGCAGCGGGCAGCCGAACCCGAAGCAGAAACCAAAGCCCCGGGTGCGCCCTCGTACCCTCCGGCTCCTGGCCATACTGATCGGAGCAGTGGTCCTGGTTGCGGCGGTCACAGCGGTGGTACAGGGGGTGAGGCGGTCGGTCAACCCTTATAATGTAACGACCTATGGGGTGCTTGACAGTAAAAGTGAGTATCAGAAGCAGTACGAAAGCGTGAATCTGGATACTGCATTTGTGGGACTCAATGAGACGGTCAACGTTTCGGGTCAATATGCGCATGTGGGACTGGTCAATGCGATTGGCAGCAACTCTGTGATCGCCATTAAAATATATGATAAGGAAACGGAAGATATTTTTTATCAATCGGAAAAGGTCCGCCCGGGTACGGTGCTGCATATGGCGGTGTTGGAAAAGCCGATCAGCCATGAGGACAGTACAGTGATCGATTACATTGTCTATGACCTGGAAGGGAACGAATTAGGAGTGTATCTGGCTGATATTAAATTTAAAATAATAAATGAGACAGAGGAGGAGGCAGATGATGGAGGAGATTAAATTTGGCCGTGAGAAGAGAGGGTATTCTGTAGAACAAGTGGACAGCTATGTCACGATGCTGCAGAACCATTATCAGGAGCTGGAACAGAAACGGGAAGAATACCAGGGGATCGCCGCACAGCTTCAGAAACAATCCCAACAACAAAAGCAGAAGCAGGTTCAGAGCGGCAAGAGGGTGGAGGAGAAACAGGAGCAGCTGCAGGCTTTGGAAGAAGAGATCCAAAGCCGCCGGCAGGAGCTGAAAAATCTTGAGAACATGAATGAGCAGACCGGGCAGGAGGTACACCGGTTAGAGGATCAATGGGAGGCTTTGAAGCATGAAACACAGTTAAAACAGGCGCCGCCGGATGAAGGGGAGCTGCAGGAACTTCTTATATTAGAAGCAAAGCTTGCGGCAGCGAAGGAGCAATCGGAAAAGCTTCAGCTTGAAAAGGAGTGGCTGGCCAAGACCGTCGAAGAAGTGAGCCGTGAGATGGAACTGCTGGAAACAAAAGCATCGGGTTCCCAGGAAAAAGAGGGAGCGGATGATTTAGAAAAACTACAGGTTATCTTTGTCAAAGCCAGACAAAAAGCCAACCTCCTGGTAGAAGAAATCAAACAGCAGACCCAGCAGGAAGTGGATGAGATCAAACAGGAATGCCATCGGCTGATTGCCGGAGCGAACGAGGCTGCGGAATTGATCCGGGCAGAAATCAGGAAGGAACAGGCGCAGGAGGCGGAAGAAGAGAGAGTCAAAGTGGAAGCCCGGGAGCGAACCTTCCGTCAGGAGAAAGAGGAGGCTCTGGCCGTGTGCGACAAGATCCGCCAGGATGCAGAACAGAAGAAACTTGCGGCGCTGGAACAGGCCGGACAGATCGAAGAAGAAACCCAGCGCAGTCTGAATGCGGTGGAGCAAAAAGAAAAAATGGTAGAGGAGCGGGTGCTTCGGATGATCAACCAGAAGAAAGGCGAGATTGCCGAAGGATTTCAAATGATTGAGTCAGAACTGACGGATACCGTGAAAGAGATTCAGGATATGATGAAAGAGATCCGCTAATCATGAAGTATTGCCGAAAGATAGCAGCCGTGCTGCTGTTCCTTTGGGGAATGACGGAGATGTCCTACATTGCGGCGGATTACCAGGAAGGTGAAGCCATTTATACGGAAGCCAGGATGCAGCAGCTGGAGCAAACAGCCAAGGAGCAGTCTGCAGACATGGTGGGCTGGCTGTACATGGATCAGATCGGGATCGATTATCCGGTGGTGCAGGGGGAAGATAATGAATTCTATCTGACCCATGCTTATGATCGGACGGAACATGCCGGTGGTTCGATTATGATGAATTGTGATAATGGGCCGGCATTTTCCGATCTGAATACGATTCTTTATGGACACAATATGAAAAACGGCACTATGTTTGGCAGGCTGTCTGAACTGCCCGCGTTGAAAGAGGAGCTGGCCGAAATCATCGTTGAGACTCCAGGGGGTGAGCGGCGTTATCAGATTCTTTGCATTGCCAAGGTAAGGGATGACAATCCGATCTTTCAGATGCAGCGAACGGAAGCAGAATTCATATCGTGTGTAGAGGCGTTAAAGGGGGATGCCTTATATTGGCGTGAGAGAAAGGATGACCAGGCGGGACAGTTTCTGACGCTGGTGACCTGCAGCGGCGAGTTCAAACTGGTCGTGATCGCCGGATACACGGACCTGTGATCTTGGGAATGAGAGGAGACCCTTGGATGGAAGAACAAAAGACACTGCCAAGTATTGGGCAGCTGAATGAAACATTTATGAAAGAGCAGGGAGGGAAGAAAGAGCCAAAGAAACCACGGCATTTGAAGTGGCTGGGCATCTTGCTGGTCCTGCTCATAGGGGTGGGGTTGTTTTGGCGGCTGCGGCCGGCCGATGACCAGGAAGCCGGTACAGCCACGGAGGAGCCAAGAGTGAATGAGAGCGTGTTCACGGCGGCGGAACTTGAAAGATGGGCGGATACAGAAGGGGATGAAACGGTGGTGCCGCTCCAGTACAATCAGGAAATAGAGGTTAGGAACCGGCGGGCATTTACAAGAATTGTAAATCCCATTTACAGTTCTTATTCGGTCAGCGTGAAGCTGATAACGGAGAACCAGGCGCCCTTCTATCAATCGGAAAAGTTAGCGCCGGGAACCATTCTGGAAGCAGTCACATTGAGCCGGGAGCTTCCGGCAGAAGAAATCGATGCAACAATCGAGTATACGGTTTATGACCGGGAGGACAATATAATAGGTACGTATCCGGTTACCGTGAAACTAACACAGAAATAATGCCAGGAGGAACTTGTGATGAGTGAAATAACGTTTGATATGGAAAGAAAAGGGTATGCAGCCGGTCAGGTAGATGCCTATGTCAAGATGATCCAGGATCATTACCAGAGGATCGCCAAAGAGGTTGCAGAGTATGAAGCGGAGATTGACCATCTGAATGAGCAGCAGGACCAGGAAGCAGCCGGGGAGAAAGAGGCCCGGCTCATGGAAGAGAACCTGAATGCAGAAATTCAGACCCGGCAGGAGCGCTTACAGAAGGTATTCATAAGACAAGAGGATTTAAAAGGCAAACTGAACGAAAGACAGGAAGAAGCAGAGAAGGTTACCCGGCAGATGGAAGCCCTGAAGGGGGAAGAGGGACCGGGGGAGAATGCCGGGGCCCTGCAAAAGAACCGTCTGCGCGAAGAGATGGATCAGGCAAAGCAGAGGAACGAAATACTGACGGGAGAAAAAGCGGATCTGGAAACCCAACTGGCAGAGTTACGTGAAAGAATGGAGCAGATGGAGGCGGAGCAGCAGGAAGAGGCCGGTTCAGCCAATCAGGACGGAGATGATCCGCTCAATGCAATTGTCCGCCATGCCAGACAGCAGGCAGAGAACTATATTGATTCGGTTGCACAGGAGCGGCGGAAAGAACGGGAGAAGGAATTAAATGCCGCCGGGGAGCTGCTGGAGAAGAGCCGGCAGGAGGCCGAAGGGATTAAAAACGAAGCATCCCAGAGCAGACTGAATGAGGTAAATGAGGAACTGGAAGAGCTAAAAAGGAAGAAGGCGTCCATTCAAAGGGAACAGGAAGAATTCCTGCGGGAGTATGAATATATCAAAAGAGAGGCAGAAGTGGAAGGCAACTGTGCGTTAGAGGAAGCGGAAAATATTATCCGCCGGGCTCAGGATAAGCTGGAAATTGCGCGGGAGAAGGATCAGGTAGTGACGGATCAGGTAATTGGTGAGATTCAGGGATTAAGCAAGGGGATGATATCGACCTATCGGGAACTGCACCAAAGTCTGGCCGTTAAGATCGATGAAATCAATCAGATTTTTGAAAGACCGGAGAACGAGAGTGATGTAGATGAACTTTGATGAAATCAGGAAGTTAGGAAAGAAAGAGCTTGCGGAACTGGTAGAGCTGTTAGCGAAACAGAATGATGAGCTGATTGCTGAAAAAGAAGCCCTTGAAGCAGGGCTTACAAAGCTGAAGGAAGAGCAAGAGCTGCTGGCGGCAGATCACACAGCATTGGCCGGACAGCTGGATGAAATGCAAAGGTCAGATCAAGCGGGCAAGAACGGTGAAGTGTCCTGGGAAGAGGCCGGGAATCTGGCGGAGTATGCGGTACAGGTCAGTCAATTGCTGGAAACGACGCAGAGGACAGCGGATTTATATCTCGCCAATATTAAACAGAAACATGATCAGATCGTGGAAGAAGCAAGAGGAAAGGAAGAACGGATTGAAAAAGCAAGTGCTGCGATACTAAAAAGTCTGCAGCTTGAAGTGGATCGGCTTTTGGGTGATTTTAAGGACAATTACGAGCAGCTGCATGGACATAACAAAGGAGAATGATGTTGTGAAATTTAATATCGGGGAAGAACTGCGCGATTTATTTCCTGAGAAAGGAAATAAAGACGATTTGCGGCTGCTGGAGATGATGAGTGCAGTAGAAGAAGAAAATGTCAAGCTGAAAAAAGAGAACACAAAGCTGATCAGAATGGTCAGACAGTATAAGATGATGATCAAGGAAAAGGAACAGGAAATCAATGAGCGGAATCTGACCTTTGATGAAGCGGGTGATCTGGCGGAATATACGCTGAAGATCAATAAGGTGATGGAAGCCGCTCAAAGGGCAGCACAGGACTATGTCAATACCAACCGTAAGATGGAGGAAAAAGCCAGGCAGGAAGCGGATCAGATTATCCAGGAAGCATTAGAGAAACGGGAGAGCATAATCAAAAATGCATTGAACGAGGCCAGCCGGATTCAGTATATGAATGTGACAACGATCAAGAAGATGCAGGATGAAATCAAACTGCTTTTGCAGCCGGAGTTTCATTAAGGAAGAGGGGAAAACAAATGAGTAAAGTAAAGATGCCTGCAAATGAAAAAGTAAAAGCTGTAGAAAGATATATGAAAGACGAAGGTACGCTGCGTTCCATTTCGACTGACTATGGGGTGCATCATTCCTGCCTGGAGAAATGGATTTCCTTATATAAGATGTTTGGGCCGGAAGGGCTGGAGCGCCCAACGGTGAATCGGATATACCCGGCGGAGGTGAAAAATGCGGCTGTAAAAAGTTATTTAGGAGGAAGGACCCAGAGGGAAGTATGTGAGGAGTATAAGATCCGTTCTATTTCGTGTCTGCAGGCGTGGGTGGGTAAGTATGAAAAGGATAATGGTTGAAGATGTATCAGGAAGAGATGGGGCAGAACCGGGAATGCGGTTTTGCCTTTTTGTTTGTGATATTTAGCTTACTTTTTCAAATGAAGAGGGGAGTTCTTTAAGTATATTTTACTTGTTAATAAGGCACACTAAAATGACAGAAATTATCAATCATTTCGATCATTGTATAAAATCAAAAACAAATGAGAATTGTTATCATTAAATCTTGTTATTTTAATAATGCAGTGCTATTCTATGGGCAGAGTAAGAAAGATATTTAATTATAGAAGGAGGCTGTGAATCATGAAACAGTACGAACAATGGGA
>Ga0153920_1000683_pt1 | contig 14292 bp, 10 predicted proteins | sample TSNJ004MetaG_FD_104713 | JGI IMG/M metagenome (GOLD analysis project Ga0153920, IMG submission 104713) | Attine ant fungus gardens microbial communities from New Jersey, USA - TSNJ004 MetaG | ecosystem: Host-associated > Fungi > Mycelium > Unclassified | place: USA: New Jersey, Brendon T. Byrne...
AATCAGTTACGGCCAATACGGGCATTGATGCGCTGGGGCACGCAACGGAGAATTTATTTAATACTGCCAATACACCGCATCTCATGTCGGATACGCTGGCAATGCAGTGCATCAGCCTGGTGTTTAAGTGGCTGCCTGTTGTGTACGAGGACGGAACCAATAAGGAGGCGCGCATGTGGATGAGCTATGCGGCGCTGCTCGGCGGCTACTGCCTGCGGCTGCGCAAGCTGACATATGGACACTCGATGGCAAACCAGCTCTCAAACCGCTGTCACTGGCCTCACGGCCTGGGTGCCAGCATCGGGTTAGCGGCAGTGGTGCGCTATGGCACAAAAAGCATTCCTGAGTTTACCCGTCTGACCGCGCAAGCGTTGGGCTATGGGAATCCATCAGATGATGAGCTGCCTGCGATGGGAGAAAAGATTGTTGAGGCCTACGACAAGCTGCAAAAATCAGTTGGTATGAAAAGCTTGCGGGAGCGGGGGATTGAAAAGAAATTCATTGAGAAAATGACGGAGGAAATCAAGAAGGACACCAAGTGGAGGGTCTCTACGCCTCCCGATTTTCAGCTGATGAAACAGTCCATGTATGACTCTTATGATTATTAATTCAAAGGATGACGCAAAATAGCAGGAGGAGGCAAGGATAAAATGGGAATGAAACTCTATATTGATGGGACGTGTGCCGAGGGAAAAGGGGAGATGATGGAAGTTCGGAACCCTGCCACCGGCAAAGTAATCGTTTCGTTTCGTGGTGCCAGCGTGGAGCAGGCAGAAGAGGCACTGCAAAGCGCAAAGCGGGCAAATAAGAGCTGGTCTCGCACCAGTCTGAATGAGCGTGTGAGTTGGATTCAAAAGCTTAAGGCGGAGCTGTTCAGAGATAAGGATGAGATCATTGAGCTTCTCTCTGCAGAGGGTGGACGCAGCGATGCGGAATCCTTGGTGGATTTTAATATCTTGATCGAGACGCTTGATTTCTACCCTGAAGAAGCGAAAAGAATCTATAATACGGGACTCCCCTCGTATGGTACCCATTGTGACGAGGCGGTTACAGTGATTCACCGCCCCATCGGGGTTGTTGTCAGCCATCTGGCCTGGAATGCGCCGTATTTTAACGCCGGAAATAAACTGGCTCCGGCGATGGCCTCCGGCTGTCCCTGTATTCTTAGACCCAGCGCGGAGACTCCGATGGCGACTCTGAAGATCGGGGAACTCTGTGAACGCATCGGTCTTCCAGCCGGTGCGGTGAATATTTTGAGTGGTCCTTCCAGAGTAATTGGTACATATCTCAGCGCAAGCACCATCCCGGCAATGGTGTCTCTGATTGGCTCTACTGAGACGGGAAAGCAGATTATCCGGGAGGCCAGCACATCGGTCAAGCGCTATTCTCTGGAACTGGGCGGCAACTCCCCCTGCATTCTGATGCCGGATTGTGATATCGATGCCACTGCCAAATTTGTTGCTGTACGCAAGCGCAAGAATGCAGGGCAGGGCTGTGCCAACATCAACCGTATTTTCGTTCACGAAAGCATTCATGATGAATTTGTGGAGAAGTTGGTTGCAGAGGTACGGAAAATTCAGGTTGGCTGGGGTAAAGAGTATGGATCCGAGGTTATGGGCGCGCAGATGACCCGCAGTTCCCGCGACAGACTGCTTGATATGGCAGCGGAAGCAGTACAGCAGGGGGCAAAGCTTTTGTATGGCGGAACTGTTCCTGCACTTCCCGCTCATCTCCAGGACGGTTACTTTATGATGCCCACAGTTCTTGATTGCTGTACGGATGACATGCGCGCAGCGAAAGAGGAGCTGTTTGGCCCGGTATTTACCATCTTGATCTTTAAGGATCTGGATGAAGTGCTTGAACGTGCCAATGATACAGAATTTGGACTCGCCAGTCTGCTATTTACACATGATGCGCGTACTATGCTCAAATGCGCGCAGGGACTGGATTTTGGTATGATCAATATCAATGGACCGAGCATTGATGGCGCCAATATGCCGCACTGCGGCGTGAAGAATAGCGGAGTGGGCTGTGTGCGCAGTAAGTGGGCAATGGAGGAGTACTATAACATTCATAGGGTGGGTATAAAACCATAGGAAGGTTTCAATCGTTTGGTCACGCAAATCAAAAAGGATGAAAGAAGGAGTAAAAAATGAAAAGGTATCGTTCAATTTTGGTCGTTATTCTCACCTTAGCGCTGATACTCGGATTGATTTCGTGTTCTTCTCAGACTCCGTCCACGCCCTCGTCCGGAACAAACAGCACCTCAGCGGCAGACACGACACCAGACTCCGGAGAGAATCCGTCTCCTGTTGAGTTGGTTGTGGCTGCATCTCACAGTGCGGGCACCATGTATTTGTGGTGCGTAACGGTTGCTGAGCTGGTCAACAAGTATTCCGAATGGCTGACACTTACCCCCATTACAACCCTGGGCTCAACCGAAAATATTGAGCTGGTGCATGTTGGTGACGCACAGCTGGGCGGCGTTCCGGCAACCACCTTCTACATGGCATATGAGGGAGAAGGCGGAGACTGGGTCGACAACGCCTATCACGAACTGCGTTCTGTCTATGCCTCTGTTCCCGGATATTTCCAGATTATGGCCCCCGGAAACTCCGACATCAATACCATCGCTGATTTGGAAGGGAAGCGCGTTGCCTTTGGCGTCAGAGGCAGCGGCGGCGAAGATATTGTAAAGTTCTGGTTTAAGTGCCTTGGAATTGACGCGAACTCGTTCCTTGATATCAACTATATCAGCGCCTCCGACAGCGTTACCGCCATCCAGGAGGGCACCTTGGACGCCTTTGTATTTACAGGCGGAATAGGAGCTTCTGTGGGACTGGAGCTTGCTGCATCCCCGGTGGGATTGAAGCTGATTTCCCTGTCCGATGAAGAGGTTGCGCTGCTTACGGCGAACGATCCTGCGGACCATCCCCAGGTAATCCCTGCGGGTTCTTATCCCGGTGTGGACTATGAAGTGAACACAGTGGGCAACTCCGCTGTGATTGTAACCACCGCAGATATCCCAGACCGGGCAATTTATGAGATGTGCCGGATCATCGATGAGCATTATGATGAGATTGCTGATCACAATGCAACGGCGTACTCAACTGCTGAACACACGGTGGGCGATTGGTACGGAAGTCTTCCGATGCACCCCGGTGCTGAGCAGTATTTCCGCGATAAGGGGCTGATCCCTTAAGGAAAGAGGGGAAAGAGGACCGGTGTGACATGAAAACACGCACAACGGTCCTCTTTTCAAAGAACAAAATAATAAAGGAGGATGGGGTTCATCATGAATGTTGAATTATCCGAAAATGGCACAACATTGCTCAAACGGGTTATCTTGGTTTTATCGATTGCAATGTGTGCCTTTCATGTTTATACATCAGCGACAATGCCTCTATTGGTCATGGAACAGCGATCTGTACATTTAGGATTCGCATTATCTCTGGTATTTCTTTATGCTGCGTTGGATCAGAAAAATCGACTTGCAAGGCTTTTAAGCTATTTATTTGCGATCATTGGAATTGTTACGAATGTATTCATGTATCTTGATTGGGAAAATGTGACAACCAGATCCACTCGTCTTTTGCCGATTGACTATATCATGGGCATTCTCCTTATTCTGGTGGTACTGGAAGCAACCCGGCGGTCACTTGGCGCTGCGATGCCTATCATTGCCATTGTATTTTTGGTATACTCCTTTGTAGGACCTTACTTGGGCGGAATTCTTCGTTTCACGGCGATTCCCGTTAGAAGACTGCTGTCCACCGTCTATTTTGGCTCGGAAGGCATTTATGGTTCTACGTTAGGCGCATCTGCGACCTTTGCCTTTATGTTTGTCCTGTATGGAGAATTTTTGCTGCATTTTGGAGCGGGCGACTTCTTTGTGGAAATTTCCCAAGCTCTGTTTGGCAAAGTGCGGGGCGGCTCCGGCAAAATTGCGGTCATTTGCAGTGGATTATTCGGAATGGTTTCCGGCAGTGCGGTGGCCAATGTAGCGGGTACAGGCGTCATTACCATTCCCCTCATGAAGCATGACGGCTTTGATTCCGAGTATTCCGGTGGCGTTGTGGCTTCGGCCTCTGCGGGCGGACAATTGATGCCTCCCGTTATGGGGGCGGCTGCATTTATTATGGCGGAAATGCTTCAGATTTCATATGGGGCCATCTGTCTGGCGGCACTGGTGCCGGCTGTGCTGTACTATCTTTCCCTGTTTATTATGGTTGACCTGCGTGCGGCAAAAAACGGCTTTCAGGTTCGCGCCAGAGAGGATCTGCCAAAAGTCAGTGATACCATGAGAAAAGGATGGCACTACTTGATTTCTGTTGTCGTTCTGTTGGTGCTGCTCCTGTTTTTGCGCTGGTCTGCCGCCAAAGCTGCGTTCTGGGCGACAATTGCCCTGGTTGTTGCTGACGGGGCCAAAACTTTGATTTTTAAGAACAAAATAGAATATAAGCGCTTTGTTGATTGCTTTGTCAGTGCGGCAAAGACAGCATTGACCATTGCAACCGCGACTTCCTGTGCGGGTATCATCATTGGTGTTTTCATTGCTACCGGACTGAACCTTAGATTCTCCAGTATGCTGGTGGCGATGGCGGGCGGAAACCTGTTTGTACTTCTGATTTATGCTATGCTGGGATCCATCGTGCTCGGGATGGGGCTGCCTACCACACCGGTTTACATCATCATGGCCGCCTTGGTTGCACCGGCACTGATTACGCTTGGTGTGCCGAACTTGGCTGCGCATCTGTTCGTCTTTTACTATGGCGTTATGTCTGCGATTACCCCTCCGGTGGGCGTAGCGTTCTATGTGGCGTCCGGCATTGCGGAGGCAAAGCAGATGAAAACAGGATTTATGGCATGGCGTACGGCGCTGCCGGGATTCATTCTTCCCTTTGTATTTGCGTACAATCAGGGGATTTTGCTGCAGGGGAGCCCTTTAGAGTGCATTGTGCAGATATTCTTCTGCTTTGTGGGCATAGTAGCGCTGGCCATTGGGCTGGAAGGATATTTGAAGAGGAAGATGAATCTGATTGAGCGTGGATTGCTGATTATTGCCGCGCTGCTGTCCATTGTGCCGGAAGCAGTGACTTCTTATATTGGTACGGCGGTTATTATTGCGGTGCTGGCGGTGCATTGGCTGACAGTGGGAAAAACAAGCAAACTCGCCGAGTCATAAGCTTGATATTTGAATATTATCAGGGAGGATTTGTGTATGGATACCATACAAAGGTTTGTACAATTTGCCTGTAAAACAAAGTATGACGATATCCCGGCCGATGCCATTGCTGCGGCAAAGATGCTGCTGACTGACATAATTGCAACAACAGTGTGCGGTACGACCTCTGACGGAACCCGTGAAGCGGTCTCGCTGCTTATGGACTGGGGCGGCAAAGAAGAGAGCACGGTATTGGTCTATGACAAAAAGCTGCCTGTTTATCATGCGGCATTTCTAAACAGCCTGCTCTCTCATGCCAGAGACTATGATGAGGTTCAGGAGGACGCCATTGTACATACCGGGGTATCTGTAATCCCAACGGCGCTGGCTGTGGCGGAAGCGGTGGGCAATGTCAGTGGAAAGAAGCTGCTCGCCTCAATTGTGCTGACTGATGAGCTGTTCATCCGCATGGGTTTGTCTATCAAGACCTCTATTATGCAATCGGGTTGGATTTACTCCGCACTGTGTGGCCACTTTGCTTGCGCGCTGTGCTCCAGCTTGCTTTTGGGACTGAGTGAGGAGCAGACGGTCAATGCCCTGGGCCTTGTATATAGTCAGGCGGCTGGAAATCAGCAGTGCGCCACCGATACCTCTCTGGCAAAGCGGATGCAGCCCGCGTTTGCGGCCCGCTCAGGTGTATTCTCGGCCTATTTGGCAAAATCGGGTCTGACCGGCGCACAGAATATTTTTGATGGCGACTACAGTTTCTATAAGGTCTATATTAAGGATCAGTGTGATAAGAGCATTCTGACTGAGGACTTGGGGAAGAAGTACTGGATCCCAACACTCTCCTATAAGCCCTACCCCGTTTGTGGATTGAGTCTGAGCGCGGCGGACGGCGTACGGAAGATTATGCACGATCACAATGTGAAGATGGAGGAAATTACCGGATTTGATATCGGAATGACCAAGCAGACCCATGCGCTTCTGGTTGAACCGAAGGAAGTGAAGTATAATCCAAATCGGATTGTGGACGCTCAGTTTAGCATTCCTTTTGCGGTTGCGATGATGGCGGCGAGAGGGCATCTGTATCTGAGCGATTTGACTGAGCAGGGCCTTCAGGACCCGGTTATGCGCGGACTGCTGAATCGGGTTCAGGTTCATATTGACGAGGAGCTGGAAGCTAAATTCGCCCGGGGAGTTCCTCCGTCCAGGGTGACCATCCATACAGCGCGTGGCTCCTTCACCGAATGCGTATTCCATAAGGGGAATCCTGAAAATCCCTTTACAGCAGAGGATGTGCGCGGCAAGTATATGGATGCCATGAAGTTTGGGATGTACCCCACAAAGCCCGGCGCACCGGAAAAGATCTTGGAGATGATTGACCAATTGGAAGACATGGATGATATCACTCTGTTCATTCGGGAGATTAACAGTGCATTTGTACGTTAAAATTTAAATAATCAAGGTCTTCCGCGGGATTCACGGGAGACCTTGATTATGCTATACTGAGGCAAAACATTGGCGGGGGTGAAACAATGACCAAAGTAGAGATTGAGGCTTTTTTTGCAGTGGTCAACTATGGGTCTATCAGCAAGGCTGCTGAAAAGCAATTCATCAGCCAGTCCACGCTGTCAGGCCGCATTGCTTCTCTGGAGCAGGAGCTTGGAGCCACGCTGTTTAGCCGGGGAAAAGGAATCAAAAATACAGAGTTGACCGAAAACGGAAAAGAGTTTCTAATCGTTGCAGAAAAGTGGGATCGTCTTTGGCGGGAATCCCGAGAACTGTTTTTGCGCGAACAGAACAGGGTGCTGAGCATAGTGGCCCCCAGCAGCATCAATAAATACATATTTGTCGATGCCGCCCACACCTTTTTTTCGGACACCCGAGAGGTCAGACTTCGCTTGTATGCGCGGAATTCAGACGCCTGCAACCAGCTGCTGGAAAACAATGCATGCGAAGCTGCATTTGTTGCTAAACCGCAATTTTCAAGGGGGATATCGATCATTCCGCTGTTCCAGGAGAAAATGCTGTTTGTCTACAATGTGGCCGGTTTTCACCAGCATGACACAATCCATCCCGCTATCCTGGATCCCAGGAAGGAGGTCATGATTTACTGGCATCGAGGGCATCAGCAGTGGCACGATTACTGGTTTGGGGCGACTGCATTGCCAATGGTCTATACGGACGATATCAATATATTGCACGAATTTTTGGAAACAGAGGATTGCTGGGCGATTGTTCCGGCTTCCGTTGCGATTGCGCTCAGTACAGATGTCAATGTAGGCATGGCCAATTTACTGGACGGGCCGGAGGACAGAACGGTCTATCTGCTCAAACAGAGCGCGCGGCCAAATTCTGTAGAATTGGACCTGCTATTGAATCATCTGAAAATGATTGTGCCTGATAAGGGCTGTACTTGGCTTTATGAGGAAGGCACCAGTGAAAAGCGAAGCGATTAAGGTGACACTCGGCAGCCAGTAGTAAAGCGCCTGAAGCAATGTGCTCCAGGCGCTTTGCTACCATAGAAATTCAGCATAGGAAAGGAAGTCTCCTCTGTCTGCTTAACCGGACAACCGATCCTTTTATTCCGCGCAGGCATCCGGTGAAGTGATATACCTTTTTATGACCTTTGGCAAAGCGTTCCGACTTAAATATCCGGGTCCCCTCATCTCCGATGTCATCGCAGGCGCAAATATACAGTGCCTTGGTATCCGGACGCACCATCGGGTGAGAGGTGCAAAGGTTATGGCCCTTGTCGCGGTTGGGACCTAAAATTTGGCCGGGTGGGTATCCAAACGGAGGGAACACCATATACTCTCCATGGTGGAAAAGAATCTTGGTGCCGGCATAATAGCGGGTCTCACCGTTATGGGTTGCCATTGCAAAATACAAACGCTGGAGCTGGATACGGGTCCCACGCGGACCATTAGGGTTGCGCTAAAGAGCAAAGAGAGGGCCTCCGATCCTGTGATAAAGGATTTTATCGCCTGCCTTAAGAGCGTCCGGCCCGAGTTAAAATATCCTCCATCCACGCGCTTGCGGTAATAGGTTGCGAGATCAAGGAATCGCCGTTGAGGTATTCACCTCGGCGGCGGTTCCTTGTTTTTAGCGAGAAACGGAGAATATGGCGCAGAGGCCCCCAAAGCCGAAGCGTTCAGGGACAGAATAAAATCAGAGCACAACAATATGGTTTTTTAGATTATAGGTGTTACCTATTGCACCCTTAAATTTGAGTATTAGACGCAGTATGAGCGGCCTGTTATTATTTTCTTAGGGTGTAATTGGAGTGGTATTTCGGTTGAGGGAGGGCACAACATGCAGAACAGGTTAAAGCGAAACACCCAGAATACAGAAGCAACTGCTATATATGAAGAATGGAAGCTTTCGGGCCTTGATTGTCCCCTGTGTCCGTTTGAATAATGGGAGGGACTCTTGTGCGGTCCAAGTTGCACTATGGATGGATTATCTGTGTTGGATGTTTACTGCTGCATGCTTGCACCTGCGGTTTGACTGCCACCTGTTTTTCTGCCTATTTGCCCTATATCAAGACAGCTCTGGCGCTTAACAATACGCAGACATCGCTGATTGTTACCATGCGCAGTCTTTCCAGTATGCTGGCCATGCTCACGTGCAATAGGTACTACAAGCTTTTTTCCCTGCGAATCGGGGTTGTGGTATCCTGCCTGTTCCTTGTGGTCTCCTGCTTGATGTTTGCGTGGGCAAGTTCTATTTTTATGTGCTATCTGGCCGCAGCTATAATGGGAATTGCCTATGCCTATGGAACCATGGTTCCAATCTCCTTTTTTATGCGAAATTGGTTTGCTGACCGCCGCTCTACCGCACTTGCAATCGCTGCCTGTGGTTCCGGAGTGACAACAGCCATTGCGCCAACGATAATTACAAATTCTACAGAAACATTTGGCTTAACAAGAACATTTTTGGCAGAGGCAGGTATAGTGGCCGTATGCGCGGCGCTTCTTTTTCTGATTCTCCGGGATTCACCTGCTGATTTGAATTTGGCCCCATATAGGCAAGGTGACCGTCAAAAGGAAAAACAGCAGAAAGCCCCGGCCCTGAGGGATGTTAATCTGAGCCGGAGAGAAACGCGATTGCTGATGTTCACCATACTCCTTGTGGGATGTTTGGGCGCCCCTTATTTAAGTCACCTCACCCTCCACTATAGAAATGTAGGGTATACCAGCACACAAACTGCCGCAGCTTTATCTATGATTGGGATTGTGATGATTGGCGGGAAGTTTCTCTTTGGCGTTGCATCAGACCGCTTTGGAAGCTACCGCATTAATTATCTCTTTTTAGGAAGCTGGCTGCTTGCCTGTGGTGTCACAACCATGCTAAACGGAGTCTCACTTGAACTGCTTTATTGTGCCACCTTCTTAAGCGGAATTGGAATTTCGTTGGGAACAATTGGAATTACAGTTTGGGTGGGGGACCTTTCATCAGAAGAGAACTACGCAAAAAATATTACGTCATCTCAATTTGCGTTTTCCCTGGGGGCTTTGGTATGGTCTCCGATTCCCGGGATATTGGCTGATCTGACAGGAGGGTACGAAGCGGCTTATGTTATCTTCGGGGTAATGGTTGCACTTACGATGATAATCGTGCAGGCAATCTATCGCCGACATGGCAATCGTGATTAAGAACCTGTATTCACAGATTGAACTGCCGAAGCAGCGAACCGCTTTTTTTCCGGACAAGGCAAATTTTTGCAGGAATGATTGGTTTATTTTAAGAAAATGTAACGCGGTATGGCAGAACAATCGCCGTTGATACGGTGCTTTCAGCTGTGAATACAGGTTCTAAATTGAGCGATCGGAATTTCTAATGAGACCTATCGAAAGTGTGCGCTTCACGGGTTATTTCATTTGTGTTACTGTTAGGCAGGAAGATGAAACCAACATTGTCCTCAATTATCTGCCCGAGGATGCTTGTGTCCTCCATCAGAGTTCAGGTATGTGGGTTTGGCCTCAAGTCTAGATGAAAGCCACATAAATCGTTATGTCGTAGATGTTGGTGGCCACCCCCCGCTTGGTCGGTGGGGGAGGTCACCTTCGTCCATTGTGAACAGAACCGGAAGAAAGAGGAAAATAAAATGATTAAAGAGGTCACAACAAACATATATCGGATTGGCGTACCCTTGCCGAACAATCCACTCAAAGAGACCAATTGTTATTTTATCAAAGGAAATAACAGTGATTTGTTAGTCGACACCGGCTTTCACCAGGAAGAGTGCCGCATTCCGCTGCTTGAGAGCTTGGAAAAGCTCGGCGCAAGGCAGGAAAGCTTGGATGTGCTTATCACGCACATGCATTCGGATCATTTAGGCTTGGCGGGAGAAATGGCGGGGAAAAACCGGAAAATCTACCTCAGCAGGAAAGATACCGCTTACCTCAAGAAGGCGCTGAGCGGACGCCATAGCCAGGAAATGCATCGCCGCATGGTGGCTGAAGGCTTTCCGGAAGGGTTGCTTACAGAAATTGAAGCGACAATGCCATCTCGCAAGTATGCGATTGAAGTCATTGACGGGCGGTTCAATGAATTGGATGAGGGCGATTCGGTTACAGTGGGAGATTACTGTTTGCAAATGGTCTCTGTTCCGGGGCATACCCCCGGGAACGCAATGTACTGGATAAAGCAGCAGCAAATTATGCTGACCGGGGATCATATTTTATTTGACATTACACCTAATATTACTGCGTTTGCAGATGAGGACGACTCATTGGGGAGCTACATAGACAGCCTGCACAAGGCAAAAGAGTTTCCTGTGAAATTGGCGCTTCCGGGGCATCGGATGCAGGGAGATTATTATCACCGGATTTGGGAGCTGCTGCAGCACCACAGGGATCGAATTATGGAAACTCAGAGGATCATCTATAACAATCCAAAGCTTACGGCCTATGAAATTGCTGCACACATGAGCTGGAACATTAGGGCCAAAAGCTGGGATGAATTCCCAGGCAATCAGAAGTGGTACGCGGTGGGCGAATGCTTATCCCATTTGGACTATTTAAGAAAGCGGAACTTGATTGAGCGTCACGAGGAGAACAATGTTTTGCGCTATCGCGCTCGACACAAGCCGAATATATTTTTTAAAGTACATATTGATGAATATATTGCGTACGGGAATTTGTTACGGGAGTCGGCCTATCCTGTTTAGCGTGATTAGAGGATCTGCCGTAAGGCCCTGAAGAAAGCGGGGCGAACCATACGCGACTTAGCTCTCGTTGAAGTGAATGAATCCTTTGTCTCCCATCCATATTTGAAAAATGTGAGCATCTTTGAAGGAGCGCCCGACAGTCATAAATCGGGCTTGAAGGAGAGAGAAGCACCGCTGATACGGTGCTTCTCTCCTGTTTGGTTGGTTATAAAGTGTCTATCTGTCTGGAACTAATCCTTCTTCTGTACGGGCTCCAGCTCACGCAGCAATTCCACAATGGAGGAGGAGTCCAACTCACCATAACCCCTTTGTTGGGCCATGCGGTACCACTGGATTACCTGGTTGCAACCAAAATTAGCAACCCCGACATCTTCGCCCAGCTGTCGCGCCAGATTCAGATCCTTCAGTGTACCGGTAACGGGGAAGTAGGACTTGTTGCTGGGAAGATAGTCGTGATGCTGGATATGCTCCTTTTTGATGCGAAGGATTTCGTTTTGGGAGGAGCTGGTGGAGATCACATCGTAAAGAGTCTCAAAGGAAATCCCCATATGCTCAGCCAGCAAAATGGCCTCTCCATCGGCGAAAAGGATGGCCTTGGACAGCATATTATTGAGGATCTTCAGGCCAACGCCGCCTCCCCGGCTGCCGGCATAATGAACCTGACTGCCCAACGCATCCAGATAAGGAGAGAAGCAGCCGGAATCTGCCTCTTCTCTGGTAGCACCCACAATGACAGAAAGGGTGCCGTTGGTGGCCCGTCCCGCGCCGCCACTGATTGGAGCATCAAGATAGACAGCGCCTTTTTCCGCGGCAAGCTGACTGAGCTTCACACTCATGGCGTAAGGATTTGTGCTGGTGTCGATGATACACTGGCCCGGCCTTATATTTGCCAGCAAACCATTTTCTCCTGCCACGACATGCTCCACAATGTGGGGCATCAGCAGAGAGAGGAAGATCAAATCACATTCCTGCGCTACCTGAACATTGTCTCGGGCAATCTCGGCTCCCAGCGCGCGCATTTCCTCTTTCTTTTCAGCGACCAGATCCGAAACCAGAAGCTTGCCATCCTTTTTCAGGATGTTTTTTGCCATAGGCATTCCCATGGTTCCAAGACCAATAAACCCAACTTTTTGAAACATAATTACATCATCCCAACTGTTAGAGATTACAAAAACTGATACGCTTGTTCATTGCCCGGGGCAAAGCTTCCTGCCACAAAAATCCAGGAACCTTCTCCGTCAGAGGCTGTATCCTTGCAGGTGATATACAACTCACAGGTGTTGGGGCGCACCATGGGGTGGGTGGTAAACAGATGGTGGCCCTCGGCGCGGCCGGGGGTAAGAATCTGCCCAATGGGAGAGCCGGAATGGTTAAACACCATAATCCGCCCCTGGTCAGGAAGCGCCACATAGAGGTTGTCATCGTTGTCAATGCTGCAAGAGTCCGGACCGGCCATGCCGGTGAACCGGTATGGGATTCCGGCGCGATTATGTTTCAAATCGAACCGATGCAGGCGCTGGGCCTGGAATTCTGTGACCCACATAATAGAGCCATCCTTGGACAGTGCAACTCCGTTGGGCTGACACATATTTCCGCAGAACAGCGTCACCTTTTGAAAGTCTGGGGTCACATAATACACGCCGCCGATGGGGGTGCGGAAGTCTCCGATAAAGTCGGTGAAGTAGAAGCCTCCCTCCGCATCGAAAACCAGGTCATCCACACTGTAGCCCTTGAGAATGTATTCGGGATTAGAACCGTCCGGCCCCATGGCGATGACGCCGCCGATGGCTTCGTTGGTCAGACAGCAGGCAAAGAGGCGGCCATCTTTATGAATTTTTACAGCGGCAGGTCTGACGTTTTTCTCATGAAAAACAGTGGTCATCTCTTTTGTCTTCATGTCAACCTTGAAAATTGAGTTCCCAACCGTGCTGGTAAAATACATATTTCCCTGACGGTCAAAGCACACACCCTCTAAGGTGAGGGCTTCGTCATAAACCTTGAGGAATTTCTCTGCGACAACGGTTTGGAGCCCCGGTTCAAGAGTTGGGATTGCGCAGAAACGGTCGCCTGGCATATATTGAAGTTTTTCCATGTATGCAAGCTCCTTCCGAATCAATTGATGTTCTTGTGCATGAGGGAGTAGTGTTTGCTATCCCTTCGCCAGCATGGCGGCAATGATCTGATTGCTATTTTCTAATGTATCCAGATGATCCACCAGGGCCTTAATGACCGCCGCTGTGTTTTCCGGCATGGGGAGGGCGGCGAAATTGATACAGTCCCGCATCTTTTCGGCCACGTCTTCGTTGGTCATAGGCTTCTCACGACAGCCAAGGGTGGTTTCCAGGCGGTGCTCCAGAATTGTGCCGTTGTTCAACTCGATTTTCACCACCACCGGGCATACCTTTGCATGGAAATTGCGCTCGATCTCTTCATCAACCACACCATCGATTTTTGCGGTCAGTGCAAGCACGTCCGGTCTGCGCAGTCCTTCTTCCGTAAAGTCCGCCAGCCCCACCTTGCCATTGACCAGGGCGCAGGCGCTGTTATATGGAATGCTGAACTGACAGTCGACAATTGTCTTGGGATGCTTGCGCACGTCCTCCGGAATACAGCTGCAGATATACAGATGTTCGTTCATGCGGATTTCCACATGCTTGATATCGTCCGGGTTGAGGTGAAAGCGCTTCTTGGCCTCAATACAGGCGTTGATGGGGGGCTGGTTGGGCCGGGCACAGGGCCAGGGCTTAAAGGCCAGGTCCTCATGGGTGAAGTATGTGCCCAGATCTTTTGTTACGGCCTCGGGGTTGTAGCGGTCATGGAGATATACATGATATATGCCGTACTTCCCTTCAAAGGTGTTTTTTGCCCCCTGTACGCCACGCTTGGCCAGTTGACAGGCCAGCAGTGCGCCTTGAGAAGCGAAGCCGGGCTGAATACGCTTCGTCCACGC
>Ga0153920_1000689_pt1 | contig 14224 bp, 11 predicted proteins | sample TSNJ004MetaG_FD_104713 | JGI IMG/M metagenome (GOLD analysis project Ga0153920, IMG submission 104713) | Attine ant fungus gardens microbial communities from New Jersey, USA - TSNJ004 MetaG | ecosystem: Host-associated > Fungi > Mycelium > Unclassified | place: USA: New Jersey, Brendon T. Byrne...
AGCGCGGGATTTGCCCGTTGGCAGAAAATACAGAACCTTAAAGAAGCCGCGAAAACTGTTAATTTCCTCACGGAAAACAACCTTTTGCAGTATTCCAGTTTGGAGAGCAAGACCGCCGAAGTCGCCGCCGCGTTTGATACCGCCGCCGATAGCTTGAAAGCCGCCGAAAAACGCCTTGCGGACATGGCCGCGCTGATGAAGCACATAGCGGCATATCAGCAGACAAAGCCCGTTTATGACGGTTTGAAAACGGCAAAGGATAAGGGCGCATATCGCCGTGAACATGAAAGCGCGATTATCTTACATGAAGCCGCCGCCAAAGCGTTAAAGGCACACGCTGGGGACGGCGGGAAGCTCCCGAACCCCGCCGCCCTGCAAGCGGAGTATGCGCGGCTCACGGAAAAGAAAAACGCACTACGCGCCGAATATGGTAATCTGAAAAGACAGGCGCGGGAATACGGCATTGTCAAGAGCAATGTGGACAGCATACTAAATCCCGGCACGGAACGGACGCGGCGGAAAGAGAGAAGCGCGGAGTTGTAAAAACTGTAGTAGCATATAATATCACTTTACATTGTAAATTGGGAAATTTTATGCTATATTGTAGAAAGCAAGTCATGCCTAAGATATAGGAGGTAGCTTACTTTTGAAATTTATAAAAGTGGTATATTTTGACGAAAGTTCAGTAGCAGATTTCATGCAAATTATAGCTGGCGGCGATATGAAGAAAACAACTGAGTTTATTTCAAGTGTTAGTGCCGAAGCTCAAGGCGAAGTCGGTGTTGAAGCAGGTGTTGGCACCGAAACAAAAGGTCTACCAAAATTATTTAGTTTTCTTAGTGGTATAAAAATAAATGCTTCTGCAAAAGCAGAAGCTGATGCAAGCTATAGAAAAGACCGCATTGTTAAGAACATATTAGAGAATACGCTCCTCGCTGACTTCATTGATTTAATCAAGAATGATAAAAAAAGAAAATCAGGAAACCAGCGTTGCACTGGCATTAAAATATTTGAAAATCTATCCGTTCATCCAGAACTTAATTCATTTTCTTTTTTAATGCTGGCTGCTCCTTTTTTTACAATGTTAGATGGTGATGTCCCAATTCCGAGTGAAGATGGTACTACCTTCAAACTTGATATTTCTAAAATAGAAGAGGCCATTGAAAAAGGGCGAGGCTATTACGAATTTATTACTGAGCATGAAGATAAAGAAATTATACTCAGATTTAACAGTGCCGCTTTTAGAAACAATTACACTATGTCAGACTTGCCAAAGATGCAGCTTACTTTTTATGCTGTTCATGTAGGGAAGACAAATAAAAGCAAACTGCAAATTGAAAAAGAGTTTGAGTTTGGAACAATGAATCTTTCGAGAGCTGATTATGCTATGTTGTCGAATGGGCAAGAAAAAGATAATAAAGATAATATTGAGATTGATGTCTTTGATGTCATTCTCGCGGGGATAGCGGAAAAATAATGAATACAGTAAATATCTATATCGGTTCGGATGCTGATTTTGATAAAGCTATTTCGTCATTGGACAATTATAATACCATAGGCGATTTGTTAAATCATATTAGTAAAAAAGAATTTGCAATTTCTGGTGTGCAAGTAAATGAAGAAGCCCCACTTGAAATTGAAAATCTCATTATGTACACGGATGATTATGGCTCACTCAATGAATGGGCCTTGTTAGGTTTTTCAAACAATGTTTTAGAACATAACAAGGTTGATATAAGCAATATTTGGTTAAATAATCCTCCAAGAAAAATATATGAGGATATAAAAAAGACTTACCAATCTATTGTCAAAGAATATAAATCTACATATCAAGATGTTACAGAGAATATTTTGAAAGAAATATATACAGGATATGGTTCAACTATAATAGGGCAGGATACGGTCATCACAAAGATATTATCGACACTATACTCCCTTAAAAATTCATTGAGAAAAAAGCCTGTAACAATTCTTTTCTTAGGTGAATCAGGGGTAGGAAAAACTGAAACAGCCAAGTATATCAACTCATTCTTAGCTGGTGATATGGTTAGAATACAGTTTTCAATGCAACAAACAAATGAAGCATATCAGTATATTTTTGGAGCTGAACATGGTGAAAATTGTCTTGCAAGAGAATTGATTAGACGAGAGTCGAATGTCATTTTACTTGATGAATTTGATAAAGTCCATCCATCATTTTATAATGCTTTTTATCAAATGTTTGACGAAGGAATATTTGTTGATGCTAATTACTCGGTTAATGTGGAAAAGTGTATAATAATTTGCACTACTAATTATTTAAGTGAACAGGAGGCTGAAAATAAATTAGGCATTCCCATTTATTCAAGATTCTCAAAAATAGTAAAGTTTAATTCTATAAGTACAGATGATAAAATAAGAATTGCACAGAGAAATTATAATGAGATTATAGCACAATTAGATGATGAAGATAAAAATCTTATTACGAATAATAGTATATTGACCTTTTATATTGAAAAAATAACCAAAGGTTATTACAAAAATATGCGAATGTTAAAGAATGATATTGAAGATGCGGTTTACTATGAAATCCTAAAGGCTCGGGGGATACTTAAATAAGAATTTGAGATACGACAACTAATAAGGCCAACTGCGCCCAAGAGTAGGATTGCTTTTTACAGAGCTGCCTATAATGAGCAGAAATGCAAATATTAGTATTTCTTATCCCGTGACTGGGGGTGATTACAATATGACGCGCAAAGATATAGTAATAGACTTTTTTAAGAAAACCGTTTTACCCGTGTTTATCGCATGGTTTTTATTTGCCATGTTCAAGAATGTGTTTACAAAAGACGGCGTAACCGATTATTTCATGGTATGGCTTGTATGCGGTATTCCGTTTGGTATTTGGCGTTTGCGGTTGTGGATAATCCCGCGTGGCCTTGATATTGGCGGCACGGTGGGAACGTGGGCGTTTAATTTCATTATCGGCGGTCTGATAGGCGGGGTAGTGTTGGTATGGCGGCTTTTGTGTGCCGCGTGGTATCTTATATTGACCGTTTGCAGGCTATTGACGTACAATAGCGAAAGTAATCGTATCGCAAGGGAAGTTGTATATTCGGCCACAACAGGGCTTAAAGATGAATAAACATAAAACGTCAGGAGAGAGGCATAAATGGCAGTAACCGATAAGGATATTCTTGCGTTTATATCGCAAATGCCGCCGGATATGAAGCGGAGCGCGATTGAAAATATTGAAGCTCTGCGCGGCGTTACGATAGCCGAATACAAGGCGAAACAGATTGAAGCGGCTGAAACGCTGATTACAGACGTAAAACAAAATCCCGACAGTTATCAAGAAAACAACCTATACGAGAAATTCAAGGAGTTAATAGGCAGATTTGAGATACCCGGCGACTTGGATTATCAGATTGCGCTTGTCAAGCATTTTGTAGGGTACAGGGGCATGAGAATCCAACATACGGACGGAACCGTTGAAACACGCGCCAATCTTACCTTTGACGAGTATGTGAAAGATGTTGAGGTAATGGCGTATTTTAACCAAGATTACTCTAAAAAAAAGAAAAGGCGGTAACGCGACAGCCAACAACAGGCCAATCGTGCCTCCGTTACTTATATTTATCTTGCTATATTTACGGTATTGAGAAGAAAAACGCATTACGCGCCGAGTATGGCAATCTGAAACAACAGGCGCGGGAATACGGCATTGTCAAGCGCAACGTAGACAGCATACTAAACCCCGGCACGGAACGGGCGCAGGGAAAAGAGAGAAACGCAAACCATAGCAAATTTTCACTTATTATGCTATATATATTAATGGTATTGTTTATTAAGGTAGGAGATAGATATGTCACGAATGACAGAGGGTAGAGAAACTTGGCATAGGCTCTTGGAATGGGATAGAGGACAAGCCCCAGCGGAGCGATTGGCTGCAATAATTCTCCATAATGAGGGCTTTCAAAATGTTGACCCATCACACCCATTAGGTGGTAAAGATGGATTAAAAGATATGACATTATCACACGGCGGTAAAAAGTGGATTGGCGGCGTTTATTTCCCAAGAGGCAAACAAAGTTTTACCGAAATAAAAAAGAAATTCACCCATGATATTGAAGGTGTCAAAAAAAATAATGTGCATGGATTTGTTTTTTTAACAAATCAAGAACTGACACTTTCTGAACGAGAAATATTTAATAAATTTGATAATTCTATTGATATTCAATTATATCATTTAGAACGTATCGCCAGCTTGTTAAATAGTTCTTCATATTATGGTGTTCGTTTGGAATTTTTAGAAATTGAAATGACAAAAGAAGAACAACTTGGTTTCTTTTCGACATATTCGCAAAAAATAGGAAAAATAGAAAATATGCTTGAAAGATTATCAATAGAAAGTGAATTTTCTAAAACACACTTCAAATCCAACGAATTAGTCTATGAAGAAGATGAAGAATATATTGAAAAACCTCGTAATTTAGATGAAATCGGCGAGATGGAACACGAATTTTTTGAAAAAGTATGGTTCAACAGGCATTTATCATTACGTTATAGGGTACTACACAAGGGAGAAAAAATAGCACCCGATATATGGAAAGGCGCGTTGGAATCAGCACAAAAAGTTATAGATAAATATGGCGAAGATAATCTCGGCCCGTATAGTGATTTTGAGTGGGGTATGCTCAATGGTAAACTATCAGCATTAAGATGGGTATTAGGGGATGAATGGGATATGCTTGATACATAAATGATTATAGGTCGTTTTGATACCTTTTCCGCACGTTTTTATACAACCGCCCCCGGTGGCACAAAGACATTACCGCCCTGTTTCCCGACGCTCACAGGCGGCGAAAACCCTTGAAAACAGCACCTTTTTAACACATATTTTCGGCCTATCTGTCTACTGTCGGGCGTAACGCAAAAAAAATAGGGGCGCGGCCAGCCGCCATTATGACGGTCAGCCGCGCCCTTGCGCTTTTGGGTCTGTTTTCGCTCCTTTTTTCCCGCGTATGGAATAAACCGCCCCGGTGGTACAAACACCTTGCCGCCCCGCGTATCGCCGCCCACAGGCGGGATTTTCAACGAAAAACACGCCTTTTCTATACAGTTTTTCGCTTGCTTTCGTATACCGGGCAATCGACAACAATAACGCGGAAAGACTGTTTACACTCGCGGCGGCATTTCCGGCAAAGGGGATTATACTGCCGCCGTCCGTTATCGCCTATAAACAAGCTCCATTCAAGACGTGCCTTTTTGGACAACCTCGGCATAAGCTATCACCCGTCCGTTTCGTCGGCGGGCGCGAAAGTGAGCGCGGAATATTCCGGCTCGGTCAGCGCGGCCAGTTTCCGGCTTGCGCTCTCCGCTATTGTAATTATGTCCTCGTCGTACATATCGGGGAGGTCGGCGGCGATCCGTGCCAGCGTCGCCGCCTGTGTGTCCTCTTTGTAAATGGCGATAAGGTTTGTTTCCTCAACGGTAAAATTCATAATGGACATTTGCTATACCTCCAATGCGTTTTTTTTCGATTTCGCCGCCGTCCGTGCTGGAGCGGCGGCGCGTTCTGCGGCAAGCTGTTTTTTACCCGCCGCTATCTGTTGTTTTATGCTCGGCTGTTTCGGATTCTGGACGCGCACTTTGAAAGTGGAGGGGCGGGCTTCACTCTCGCGCTTATCCCGCGCCTGTTTGAGAATATCCCGCAACGCGCCCGCGTCCTCCGGGTCTACGCGAAAATCCGTAACCTTTCCATGCTGATAATAAAGCCGTTCCCGTTTACCGTCATACTCGGCATGAGGAAGCGTTAATTTTGTACCGTCCTCGTATGTTGCCGTTACCGTATGCTTGGGGAGCGCGGCGCGGTTAATATGCCGAATATGGTCGCGGTAGTCCAGTTCGTAAACATCGCCTTTCACGCGCCCGTTTTCAATGCCCTTTACTTCCACGGCAAAAGCAAGTATGCGGTCAGTAACGACAACGGTTGACATATAGCTGTTTATATCGCCAAGAATCGTAGCGTAGCCATTCCAAAGGTTGTAAGCCTCCGCGCCCTTGATATACGCCTCGCGCTCCTTAACGCACCATGTTCCTGACTGGCGCGACATCCATAAAAGGCGGTTGTTATCGCCGTCCGGGTGTTGCGCGGCTCTCTTGATTTGCTCAACGTCGTATTTGAAATCGCTCTTGTAATGCTCGGTGTTAAGCTCCACAACCGCGCCCAGGGCGGCGATAACGTCCACGTTTTCATATTTTCGCATGGCTTATTCCCCCAATCCGGCGTTTTTGTTCTGCGCCCGCGACGGCGCGGACTTCTGCCCCGCAAGCTGTTTCTTTCCCGCCTCTATTTCATCACGGATAGAGGGCTTTTCCGTCTGTTTGGACGCGGCCTTGCCCCGCGAATATGTCCGGCTCTGCCCGGTCTGCGGCGCGGCCTTGCCATGCTGCCCGGTCTGTGCCGCCTGTTTATCTTTCTTTATCGCGTCGGAAAGGTCGGTAAGGTTGATAACCTCCCCGGCCTTGACTCTGGCCTCGATTGCCGCCACGTTCTCACCATGCGCCGGGGGGTTCTGCGCGGGCGCGGGTTCACGTTGCTGGCTGGAAACGGCGGGCGCGGGTGGCTGCGCCTTGCCGCTTGTGTCAATCGTCATTTGTACGGCTGTGGAATAATGCTGTGTAAACTCGGTGTGCAGGGTGTTCATGCGCTCTTTCAGCGTGTTAAAATCCGGGCTTTGCGCGGCGTTTGTGATTAACGCCTTTAACTGCGGCTGGCTGTCGGGTATGCGCCCGTTGGCCTGTTCAAGCCGTTTGACAACTGCGTTGTAAGCTCCGACGCTCATTGACGAATCCGGCTTGACGGCCTGTAAGCCGTCATTCAGCTTTTGCATATAATCGGCCACGGCTTTTAAGTCAACAGGCTTTTCCTGCGCTTGCTCTTTCGGCGTGAGGAATCCGGGCAACTCCTGAAAGCCTTTGCCCCCGCCGTCCACATAAAACGCGGTTTCTTTGCCGTCCCGGTTCAGCACGACAACATCAGAAATTGAGAGGGAATGACCCTTGAAGTCCTCCGGCCTGTCCATGTTAAAGGTGAAATAGAGCTTTTCAAGCGTCGCGCCGTTTTCAAGCGTCGCGGAATATATCTTGTCGTAATTGGCAAGCGCGACGGCAAGCCCCGCCGCTTCAAGCCGTGCAAGCGGCTCAAAGCGTAAATCCCGCGTTTGGTCGCCGTCCTTTAACTGGTAAATCGTGAACGTGTCGCCCTGTTCCGGCAAATATGCCTTTACATTGTCGGACGGTACGCCCGGATTGTCGGGCGCGTTCTCCTTTGTGGCGGGTTCACTCCATTTCTCATGGCCGGGTTGACGCTCCGGCGCGGGCGCGGCCTGTTCAAGTTTGCCGTCGCGGTATTCATAGCCCTGTACGGCGATAGCTTCCAACGTCCCCGCGCTCAATGCCCCGTGGTTTTTCATGTCCTCGTCAATGAAAAACTGCAATGTAGCCTTTACTTCCTGCTCCAAGCCCTGTGTTGCGGTCTGCTCCTTGCTCTGCGTTATCTCCGCAAAGTGTTTATCAATCTCGGTAATAATCGCGTCGGCCTCCTTGCGTATGGTGTCAAGCGACGATTTCAGCGCGTCAAGCTGTTTGTCGCCGCTCCATGTGGCGACGTAGGCGAATGAGTAATCCGATGTGTCAAGCCCGTAATGCTGGCATACCGTGTAGGCTATGCTCTCGGCCTCAACCTCGCGTGTGCGGCGGTCAGGGCGCGGGGTATCTTTGGGCGCGTTTTTGTCTATGTCGTGTAACCGGGAGTGTGCTATCTCATGTATGGCCGTTTTCAAGTTTTGAAGCTCACTCATGCCCTCGTTTATGGCAATCCGTTTTTCCATCTGCTCATAATAGCCCTTTGCGCCGCTTGTAATTTTTTCAAAGCCAATAGGGACAAGCGACGTTTTTTCAAGCGCGGCGAAAAAGTCCTTGTACTTGTCCACGCTCCCGGCCAGCTCGTTCACGCCAAGTTGGGGAAGCGGCTCCCCCTCGGTCTGCGAAACGTCAAAGACCGTCGTAACCTTGAACGCCGGGACGGTGATTTCTTTTTCTTCCTTGACGCGCTTTCCGTCTTTGTAAATTGGCTTACCGTGCGCGTCAACCGCGTCAACTTGCTTTTTGGTCTTGAATGGCGCGGGCGCAAGGATTTTAATACCCTTTTCGCCTTTTCTGACCTGACGCTTAAAATCGTCTTTCCAAGCGTTGAATCCGGCCACATGGGAGGCGTCGGGTTTTTGCATTGCTATTAAAAGGCAGTTGTTAAAGCTGTAATTGTGGAATTTGGACAGGGTTTTCAGATAGGTTTTATACTGCTCACTATCAAAAATACCCTTAATGCCCGCTTCCAGCTTTTCCGTGATTTCTTTCAGCTTGTCGCGGGGGTTATCGGATTTTAAGACAATCGGCGCGGCGGTCACGGCCACGGCGGGGGCGCGGGTGGCGATAGCGTCAAAGTCGATTTCCGGCGTTTCAAACTTCGGCGCGATACGGTACTCCTGCGGTATCTCGGTGATAGGCTTCCAGTCCTCGCCGTTTGGAACGATATACCCATACTCGGTAATAATCCCCTTTTCAGAAGCGGCGGCAAGCTGGCCTAATTTCTCAATGTCAACCGCCGCCGCCAATTCGTCAGGTATCTGTATGAAAGGGGAGTGTTTCAAAGTGTACTCGCCAAGCTGAATATGATTAAAAATATCGGGGTGAAAGTCATATACGCCCGTGTTTTGGGTAAGCTCGGCCAAGCGGTGAATATCGTTGCTGTCAGCCATGATTTCAGTCGCGGCGTTCAGCTTTGCAATCTGCCTGTCATCACGCGATTGCAGAGTCGCCGCCAAGTAGTTAAGCTCGTCAAGCCCTGCCTTTTGCACGTTTTCAAGCGGAATCCGGGCAACGGGGGGGACAGGGGTTTCAATGCCATTAATAATAAAATCGCCGCCCTGCGCTCCGATACGGGCAAGCGCGACCTGTAACTGTTCGGCGGTGGCGGGAAGTTTCAGCCACGCGCCGCCCGTGTCGCCTTTTTCGTACATTTCACGGGTCAAAAGCTGTATATTTAGGGGTTCGTTCATGGTATCAAGCTCCTTTCGCGTGTCGTTGTTTTCTTCTGAAATGGAATCGCCGCCGTTTTCGATTACGGCGGCGCGTTCTGGTTGCTTCGGTTCTTCGCCCTCCACGGTATAGCCCGGTAACAGTTGACCGTTGACGCGGAAGTTTTTAACGTATTCCTGCGGGATAGGCGGCGATATTTCCGTGAACAAGTGGGAATATGCCTTTATCCGGCCATTCAGATACCTTTCCATTTCGGCCTTGTCTGAATAGACTTTTTTGCTCTGTCCGGCTACTCTGTCGCTATAATTGCGCTCCGGGGTGTTGGTGCGGACGCTCCAAGTTAAGCTCCAAGAGTAAGGCACGGATTTTTCGGCGGTTCGGTCATATCTCGTATTTTCGGACACATGGTAGGTCATTTTGTAGACCATGTTGCTCATAGTGGCGCGGTCGGGATTTTCGCCGTCCTTTTGCCATTGGTTAGCCGTATGCTTGACCGGGGGCGTTCTGACATACTCAATAGCTTTGTTAAGTGAAAGGGTATTAGCCGCCTGTGTTTCCCAAGCCCGCGCCGCCACTTGCAGATTTTCAAAAATAGCCTGTTCAGCCGCCGCGCTTTCCTCGCGCATGGTTTGTAATTGCTCCACGGATAACGGCGTTAAATGTGAAATATCCGCGCTATCAGAATGAAAATAAACATGGCGTTCAATTCTCATATTTTCGGCGGGGCGTAAATCATCACTCATTTGTTTTCTCACGTCCTTTCCAGCCCCGGAACCGGGGATAAAAGCAATCCCCGCGCCGTTTAACAGGTACGCGGGGATTTTCAAGAGGGTGTGGGACGCTTCCCACAAGAGGGGTTCGGGGATTCTTCCCCAACAAGCAAAACCGCCGCGTCAGGGGTTCCCTTGACCGCAGGGCAAGGGGGCGGCGGTTTGACGGCACGGGGGTACGCGGTAGCGTGTTCCCGTGCCTATGCTTGCGGGTAGTCATAAACGCCTATGCCCCGGTACGTTCTCCGGCGTTTATTTCAAAGCGGTAATTGACGTATTTCCCGCCCGTGTCGGCCAGAAGCACAACAGCGTCAAAGGTTTTCGCCTTTTTCTCGGAATACATACCCTTGACCGCCGCCTTGCCCGTTTTAAGAAGTTCGGCGGCGATAGTTTTTGTTAGCTCCTTTTTCCGGCTCGTAAAAAAGCGGTCTGTTTTCCACATGACAAACTGGCAATCCCGGTTTTCACAATGGAAGTTCTTTTTACTCTCCAATACGTTTTTACCGCAACGGGGGCAAACTCCGATTGAATCCCGCGCCGTGAAAAGACTCTTGTATTCCTCGGCGGGCGCGGCGTTATCCGTTACCAATGACCGCGCCATGTCCTCAATGCCGCGCATGAAGCCGTCCGGCCTTTCCTCGCCTTTGGCTATCAGCGTCAAGGCGTTTTCCCATTTGGCAGTAAGCGCGGGGGATTTGAGCGTTCCGGGGAGAATCGCAATCAAGTTTTCGCCGTCCGGGGTGGGTATCAGTTGCCGTCCGCTCCGTTTGATAAAGCCGCCGTTTACAAGCTTTTCAATGACGGCGGCGCGGGTGGCCGGAGTGCCAAGCCCGCGCCGCTCGGCCTCGTCGGTGGTGTCCTCCGCGCCCGCGTTTTCCATAGCGGAAAGTAAAGTGTCCTCGGTGTAGGGTTTCGGGGGTTGCGTGTAATGCTCCGTGACCGTGGCGGCGGCGTTGTCAAAGGTCTGCCCCTCGTCTATCGGGGGAAGTGCGCCGCCGTCGTTGTTGCCGTCCTCGTCTTTGAGCTTCAGCGCGGAAGTAAAACGGTTCTCTATCGCTTTCCAGCCGTCCGCGATTGTGGTTTTACCCTTTGCCGTGAAGCTGTAGCCGTTACACTCAAAAGCCGCCGTTATTGCCTCGTAAGCGTGTTTTTCGCCCACGGCGCACACAAGGCGGGCGGCGGTGAGGAAAAGAATATTGCGCCCGGTGTGGGTCAGCTTTGTAATATCAGCCTTGCCAAGCTCGGCGGTGGGGATTATGGCGTGGTGGTCGCTAACCTTTGCGTCGTTTACCACTTGCCCGGTATTCACGGGAACAGCCGCGCCCGCGCTGATGAACGCGGCGGCGGTCTGTGTGAGTGCCGGAAGTCCCGCCGCCATGTCGGAAGTAATATAGCGCGAATCCGTCCGGGGATAGGTGATTAACTTGCTTTCATACAGCTTTTGCGCCGCGTCAAGGGTCTGTTGCGCCGTGTACCCAAACAGGCGGTTGCTTTCACGCTGTAATGCCGTAAGGTCAAAGAGTTTCGGCGGGGAAACGGTCTTTTGCTCTTTCGTGAGGGAAACGCAAACGGCTTGCCGTCCGTGGCAAGCCGCTTGTATCGCTTTCGCGTCCTCAATGCTTTTGATGTGTTCGCCCTGGGCGGCAATCGCGCCGCCGCCTGTTTCCAAGTCCAGCCGTACAATGTGGTATTTTTCTTTGACAAAGCCGGATATTTTCGCGCTTCGCTCCGTGAGCATGGCAAGCGTCGGGGTCTGCACCCTGCCGACGTTTAGGGTCTTGCCGTACAGCGTGGAGAATAGCCGCGTGGCGTTTATGCCAATCAGCCAATCGGCTTTAGCTCTGCACAGCGCGGAATAATATAGCGGGTCGTAGTCGTGGCCGTCGCGTAGCTCCGCAAAGCCCTTTTTTATCGCGCTTTCTTCCATGCTTGAAATCCATAAGCGGGAAAACGGCTTTTTACAGCCCGCCATTTGGTACACGAAACGGAATATAAGCTCTCCCTCGCGCCCCGCGTCGGTGGCGCATACAAGGCGGTCAACGTCCGAGCGGTTCATCAGGCCGCGCAAGGTGTCAAACTGTTTTCTCTTGCCGTCGAATATGACGTATTTCCAAGCGTCCGGCACAATCGGCAAATCCTCGCGCCGCCATTTGCCGTACTGCTCGTTGTACTCGTATGCGTCCGCAAGCCCTACAAGATGGCCGACGCACCACGAAACGATATAGCCGTTGCCCTCGGTATAGCCGTCTTTTCTATCCCTCGCGCCCAAGACAGCCGCCAAGCTCATGCCGACGCTCGGTTTTTCCGCAATCACTAAAACGCTCATTTTTCGCCCTCGCTTTCATCAATGCCAAAAGTGAAATCGTCGCCGTAGCCGTCAAGCGGCGAATCCGGGGTAGGCGGCTCTAAAGCCGTAAAGTCCGGCATTTCCTCGCCGCCGTCATAATCCGCGCCGTCCTGTTCGCCCATGTCCCCGCCGCTTAATTCGTCCTCGTCCTCGTCAAAATCAAAATCGTCAAGCTCCGTCGTGGCCGTGCCTTTCGCCGCGTCCTGTTTCGGCTTTAACACTTTGAAATAATAGAACGCGCCGCCGCCCAATGCCGCCAAGAGAAGTATTACAATCAAGATACTGCCCGTATTGCTCTTTTCCGGCTCCGGCGTGGGTTCGGGCGTGGGGGTTGGTTCGGGTGTGGTTTCAACGGGCGCGGGCGTTACGGTCTGCTTCTTGTCTTTTTCGATAATCGCCATTAAATCGGCCTCGTCCACAAGGTTTAGAAAATACACGTTTTCTTTATCTCCGGCGCGGTCAATAATCAAGTAAAAGTAATTGCCGCTTTTCGTTACGACGGTAATAAATTGCTTGTCGTTTGCCTGTTCGCCGGAAATATCGTCAACAAGCGTAAGGTTGCCGTCCGGCGTAAGCGGTACGGGTTCGGGTGTCGGTGTCGGCTCCGGCGTAGGTGCAGGGGTTACAACAGGGGTTAATATCTCGTCTAAATCTACCTCGCGTTCCGCGTCCGGGTCAGTTTGGGCGTAGGCCGTCATGGTCGCGCCCATCACGCAGACTATCACCGCCGCAAGCGCGATTATTACGCGCAAAGTCTTTTTATTCCTCATTGTTCATGCCCTCGCTTTCAAAATTGGTTGTGGTTCTGGTTTCGCCGCCCTCCGGCGTTTCAACGTCCGGCGCGGTGTCCGGCTCATGGCGTTTCCTGCCGCGCCGGGAATATATCGGCTCGGCCTCCGGCGCGTCGCCGCCGGCAATCGCCCCGGCCAATGACGCGGGCAAAGCCCCGCCGCTTATAAAGGCGTACAGTTCATCACGCGACAGCCGCAAAGCCCGGACTTGCTGGACAATCTGCAAATTCTCCTGTTCCGTCCGTTGGCCGTCAATCTGTTTCAAAATCGCTTGCATAGCCGCGATTTTTTCCCGCGTCTTTTGCTCCTGACGGCCTATTTTTTCAAGTTTATTCATGGTCTGCGCTCCTTTCGTGTATTAAAATACTGTTGCTATGGCAATCTGCCGAAAGAATAAAAGTGGTTTACCCAATAGGTTTTGGTAATGTCCGCGTAGCTTATGGGGTTGCCGCAATGAATCATGTACCCGCCGCCGACGTAAATTCCAACGTGGGAAACAGGCCCCGGACTGTCGTAAGTACCCGTAAAAAATATGAGGTCGCCGGGTTGCGCGTTTCCGGGGGAAATAGGGGTGCAAGTATTAAAAAGCCCTTGCGCTCCCAAGCGTCCGACGCTCCAGCCGGAATGATTGATTACCCAAGAAACAAAGCCCGAACAGTCAAAGCCCGTTGACGGCGACGAGCCGCCCCAAACATACGCCATGCCTAAATATTTCTCGGCCTCCTGTATCATTGCCGCGAAAGTTGAATCTGTCAGCGCGTCCGGGGGTATTTCGTAGTCCGTATATTCGCCCCGGTTGACGTATGGGTTATCCCCGAACAGTTCCGGCTTGTTGCCTTTGGTTTCCATGTAAACGGCGTACATTTCGGCTTGTTCCGGCGTGAGGTTATTTAGCGCGACGCTCCCAAGAGAGCGGTTTGTAAGGGTAACATAGAGAATGTAATAGTTGTACGGCACTTGCACGGTATAGGTGTCGCTGTGGGAATTGCCGTCCTCGTCCGTCCAATGGTCGGTATAGGTTTCCGTCCTGTACCGTACTTCCGTTACGGGGGTAAGGGTAAGCGTGTACTGCTGATTAAACAGCGCGGCAAGCTCGGCCTGTACCTGTTCCCGCGTGTATGCGTTGAATTTTGCGGTCAGATAGCTTGCAAGCTCAAAAGGGTCATGCCCGATTTCATCAAGGCTGTAACGATATTCGTCATACCCGCCGTACTCGCTTTCAATGTTTGCGA